>Ga0102588_1000337_pt1 | contig 55413 bp, 55 predicted proteins | sample AraplaMF_Col_mMS_FD_76854 | JGI IMG/M metagenome (GOLD analysis project Ga0102588, IMG submission 76854) | Arabidopsis root microbial communities from the University of North Carolina, USA - plate scrape MF_Col_mMS (SPADES assembly) (version 2) | ecosystem: Host-associated > Plants > Roots >...
AGCGAGTTCAGCCCGGCAAACTCTGATTTGGCAGCCTTCGTTCTTGTCGTTGTGGCGGTTCTGGTCCTGGTCGTCGTTGCCGCCTTCTTCTCGTGTGTGAAGAACGACTTCAACGTCGGGTGATCTCTCCGGGAGTCGTCCTTACTCTTTGCATGCGAGCCGTGTGAGCCAACGGTATCGGATTTCTTCCCGTGTTCGGAATTGCCGCCCGCGTGGTTCCCCCCGCCGCCGTTGCCCCTGTTGCCGCCCCCGTTGCCGTTGCCGTTGCCGCCCCCGTTGCCGCCTCCGTTGCCGTTGCCGCCTCCGGAATTGCCATTGCCGTTACCACCCTTTGCGTAGGCGATGCCCTCTAATCCCAGGAAAGCGCCACCGGCGGGTACAACCGCAATTGTGAGCGCTATAACGCTGCGTCCAAGAATACTTGAAATGCTCATATCAACCTCCCGGTCCAAAACCGTTTTGCCGTCTTTTGTTCCTACGTCCGGAAAGCCAAGCTGCTCGCGGCAGGCAAGAAGCCAGCCTTCCGGCCGGACGCGGACACGCCGCGTTCCACATCACAACGACGATAGCCTGCGTCCCGCGCAGGCTCCATGGCGGTCAGACCTTTGCTTAACCGGATAGGACCTAGGTCCTAGCCAAAAGGATACCAAAGGTCGGAAACCTGGGGGCTGCGAGGCGATATCGTTTGACCCGCCGCTGGATGGAGCTAGTTTACGATCGAAACAACTGAAGTGCCGCCACGCAATTTTGGCGGCCGATCCCGAGACATCTCGTGCGGCCCCGTGAACTCATAAAACGATGGAATTCGCAATCATTGGCCAGGCAGTTCCTGTTCACAGGAGGCGCCGTGTCGCTGGTGGCGATGGTCTTGGTCGGCGCATTCGTGAGCAGTCTGATCGAAGACGCGGTGACCCGCAACTCGGCGGCATCGACCGCCCTCTACGTCGACAGTGTGATTGCCCCCCTCCTGCCTGACATGCTGACGGCCCAAGAGCTCGACGATAGTGTTTCCCGCGCCCTCGACGAGACGCTGGAGCAGGGGGCGCTTGGAAACCGCCTGATCTCCTTCCGGCTTTGGCGCGCGGACGGCACGGTTCTCTATTCAAACGATAAAACCATGCAGGGAAAGCGCTTCGAGTTGAGCGACGACCTCAAGGCGGCTTTTTCCGGCAAGATGGTCGCCCAGTTCAATCGTCTGGAAGATGCGGAAGACGAGGTCGAGCGGGCGAGCGGCAAACCCCTGCTTGAAATCTACAACCCCGTTCTGCAGCCATGGTCCGGACAGGTTGTCGCCGTGTCCGAATTCTATGAAATAGCCAATGATTTCGAGCGCAGCCTCAATGAGGCGCGATTGCACAGCTGGATGGCCGTCGCCGCCTTCACCCTTGCATTCTTTATCGTGTTGTCGGCGATCGCGTGGAGAGGCAGCCGAACCATCGATGATCAGCGGCATGCTCTAAGGCGGCGCGTGGATGACCTTTCAGCCTTGCTTTCCCAGAACCAGGCCTTGCGCAGGCGCGTCCAGCGTGCGTCCCAACGCGCCACAGCCCTCAACGAAAGCCACCTGCGGCGCATTGGTGCGGATCTCCATGACGGGCCAGCGCAGCTTGTTGCATTTGCCTCATTGCGCCTGGACAGCAACGCGCTGATCGATCCCTCAACACCGGCATCCCGGCGCGAGGGTGAAATTGCAGCCATCAAGGAAAGCCTGGACGAGGCAATGCATGAGATCAGGACCATCTGCAACGGGCTGGTGTTGCCGCAGATCGAAGCCGCAACACTAACGGAGATACTGGAGCGCAGTGTGCGCGCGCATGAGCAGCGAACCGGCTCAAGCGTTGAACTGTCTGTAGCGGAGGCGCCCGAACATCTTTCGCCTTCGGCCAAGATCTGCGTATACCGCTTTGTGCAGGAGGGGTTGAACAACGGCTACCGTCACGGTGGCGGCAAAGAGCAACGCGTCGTGCAACGCATGGAAGGTGACCGCGTCTGCATCGACGTTTCCGACGGTGGCTCCGGTTTTGACCCCGACGACGTTGGCCCGACCAGCCTTGGCCTTGCAGGACTGCGAGAGCGGATTGAAAGCCTGGGCGGCACCTTCCAGCTCCGAACATCCGCTAGAGGTACCATAGTCAGCATGTCGCTCAGCAGCGAGGAGATTGCCCAGTCATGACAGCAGGAATTAGCGTCGCCGTCATAGATGATCATCCATTGTTCAGGGAAGGGGTAACCCGGAGCCTGTCCGAGATAGATGGATTTCAGATTGTCGCGGAAGGAAGCACGAAGGACGATGCAATCAGGGTCGCCGAAACCCTCCAGCCCGATGTCCTGCTCATGGACATTTCCATGCCTGGCGGTGGGTTGAACGCGATCCTTCCCATTCTGGCAACCGTACCATCACAAAAGATTGTCATGCTTACGGTTTCCGAATCCAGCGATGATGTCACGGCGGCATTGAATAGCGGCGCAAAGGGCTATGTATTGAAGGGGGTCGGTTCAAGGGCGCTTGCAGAGATTATCCGCAGCGTGGCAGCTGGTGAAAGCTATGTCGCGCCGGCACTGTCTGCGCGGCTACTTTCCAGTCGCTCTTCACCCGCACCGAAAACACCATCGGCTCTGGAGGCGCTGACCGCCCGTGAGCTGCAGGTTTTGCAGCTGGTTGCTTCCGGCTTGAGCAACAAGCACGTCGCAAGGCAACTCGATCTGCACGAAAAGACCGTCAAACATCACATGACGCAGATCATGGCCAAGCTCGGGGTCGCCAACCGAACGGAAGCGGCTATAGCGCTGCGCGATGCCACCGACGGGCGGGGCAATCAGTGAATGAAGGATTCAAGGCGCGCTTCATCTGCTGAGGTTGCCCGCCGATTGACGATCGTGCGTCCACGCGCGTCCTTCATGATGTAACGGCCGTTCCGGATAAATTCGCTCATGCCGTCGCGGTGGCGAACCTCCATTGACGAGTTGTCCGCATCAACATCAACCGTCGAGCCTTTTCCGGTCGTGGCGCTACCATTGGACTTGCCGCCGCTGTTCCCGTTACCATTCCCTCCGCCGTTGCCGTTTCCCCCGCCATTCCCATTACCATTGCCACCGCCATTTCCGCCACCGTTGCCATTTCCGCCCCCGTTGCCGCCACCGCCCCCGTTGCCGCCACCGCCGCCATTGCCGCCACCGCCGCCATTGCCGCCACCGCCGCCATTGCCGCCACCGCCGCCATTTCCGCCACCGCCGCCATTGCCGCCGCTGTTTCCATTGCCGTTGCCGCCTTTGGCGGCCTCGGCAGTCTGGAGGCTGAGCTTGAACGAGCCGCCCGAAACCGCGACCTTGAACGGCATTGCCGCGAGCGACAGACCGATTGACATCGAGCATAGAGCCACAACAAAGCTACGTCGTGAGAGCATCACCATTCCCTTGCATTCCAGGGTTTTCCTGGTCGCGATCCAGCCAGCCGGCGCTGTCAGCCATCTTGGGCTGGGGCCCATATAAACCGCGCGGCATTGGAAATGCTAGCCGCTCAACCCTTCGCAATTTTGCCCACGGGTCGACCCGACCGTCAATTCGCAATCGTTGACATCAGACCTTTCCTTGATCACCGCCGGACGTTAGTCCGGCCCTCCTAGGACCAAGGTCCGAACATCGCTGAGGGGAACAACAGGCCTTGCCGGAGTAACCAGAGAAAAGCGGCCGGCTCAGACTGGCACCGAAGTGGAGTACTTCACCCGCTTCAAGGCGAAATGCGACGACGATGTCGCCACTGCGTGGTGCGTCAGAATACCCTGCATGAGGAGACGCTCGTAGTCCTGGACATCGGCGACGGCTACGCGCAACAGATAGTCCCAATCACCAGACATCGAATAGCATTCCAGTACTTCCTCATGGCTCTCTGCGAAGCGCTCGAAATCATCTCTTGCAGCCGGATCATGCGTCTTCATTCGCACCTGGCAGAACACGGTCAGCCCACGACCAACGGCTTCGGGGCTCACGAGCCTGACGGTCCGCCCCAGCATGCCCGCCGCCTCCAGCGCCCTGATGCGGCGCCAGCACGACGCGCTCGATGCCCCGACCCGCTCGGCCAGCGCGGCGTGGCTGAGATCACCCTCGCTCTGGAGTAATCGGAGAATCTTTCGATCGATATTGTCAATTACGGGCAATTTCATTGGAATCTCTCGCTTCCGCGATATGTGCGGTTCTCGTGACAAGGCACTTCGGGCGAAACTATGCGGCCCGCACGAGTTTTGCGCACCACTCCATTTAAAAGAGTAGCGCGCCTTGCCTCAGATAAAATGCCTGGATGAGAGAGTTTTGCCGAACGATGCGGCCTGCACATCAGGCCGTGCTCTTGTGCTGCCACCGTCAAACGCCAACGGCACCAGCGCGACGCGATGTCAGACCGGCGGGCTGAACAGGGTGAAATACCCCCACGCGGCAACGAACAGTGCAAGAATTGCTGCGGCGATCGCGAGCTTGCGAAGGCCTGGCCGGGGTGGCCGGGGCGGCTTTCGTCGACGGAATTGAATGACATTATCGTTCATCTGCGGTTTCTCCTCGCGCCAGATCATACGCTGTTTCGGGCGCGCAACAGCAAATGTCAAAAGGAAAAAGGGCGCTCAGTCTTTCACGAAGCGCCTTTCTTTGCCGGGCAGGACCCGGCACAAAGCGATGGCTTGCAGGTCGCCGTGGGGTTCGCGCAAAACGCGTGTCACGATGAAGTCACAACACGGGTCGTTTGGCCTATGCTTTAACGCTCTGGGGTGGAGTGAACAGGAAGGCGCCATGAAGCGTGTCGTGCGCGGTGATGGCGACAGTGTATGAATGCCGATAATTTATAGACGCGTGACCCGGGATGAAGCACTCCTCAATGCTGACATCATCGTTGAAGCCTACGCGAGGCCGCCCTGGCACGAGGAGTGGTGTCTTCAGAACGCAATCTCACGCATAGACGAACTGACCACGACGCCGATGTGCCTGGCGGTCGCCGCGTTCGATGCCGAACGACCCGTTGGCTTCGCCTTCGGCCTGCCGCACACCTCTGTCATGGGACGCGGGATCCACGTTGCGGAAATAGCGATAAGACCGCGCTATCAGCGCTCCGGGATCGGCTCCCGCCTCCTGTGGACATTGGAGGAGGACGCGCGCGCAATGGGCTATGTCCACGTTTGGCTCGTCTCGCGCAGCACGGGCGGCGTTGCGGAGTACTACAAGAGCAACGACTATGAACACTCCGAAAAGCTCTGCGTCTACTCCAAGAAATTGAAATAGGGCCGACGCAACGCGCCGGCCCCATCCCCACCGTCCCCTCAATTCATGTCAATTCAGGCATGTCGCCGCTTTGGACGCCATCACGTCCGCCAGGCCCTCATGCGGACCGTCCCCAATTTCACGCAGAACCTCATTCAGCGCCATGCCAAGGTAGTCCATAGCCCCCACCAGATCGGCATCTTCAGCGGCGTATTTCGCGTAGGCGATCATACGCGCCAGTGCGACGAGCTCATCCAAGTCCTCAGAAGATCGCTCACTGCCGTCTAATACCACCGATCCGTTTGCCGATGCTGAACTCATATCTGTTCTCCCTCGAACCGTTGGGAGAATATTCAGTGTGCGCGCAAAAGGCCCGTGAAAACCCCGTGACACACTTTATTGTTGCATTGCAGGAGGCAGTTTCCAAATTATCGCTCTTCCGAGCGGACAAAGGTCTCGTTGAATTGCCACGCCAACTCAGTCGGGGTCGAGCAGTCATCGTCCGCCACTCGGACAGCGTCCAGCAGAGCAAGAGCGTCCGCCCGTTTCTGATCGACTTCGTTCGATCGCAGCAACGACAGGAGCTCCTGCCGATCCGCGGAAACATCCGCATTTGCCACAATCGTGCTCCAAGTCCGCTCCTTGAAGAACAAATCGCCCGCAGCGACTTCAAGCGCTACGCGAAGTTGATGCGTCAGCATCTGCCGGCCCTCCAGCTTATCGAGTGTCGACCTGACATTCACCAGCGGCACGGTCAACGCCCGATATGCGAGTTCCATGGGTCCATGCAGCAGCGCTACATCGGCGTCGTCCACCGTCGCTCCCGAGGCATATTCGCCGTAGATCCGGCCAACGCCGACCATTCCGAAGACTTTACATTCCGCCGCGCGAAGCGCCCCCATGCTTGCACCACCGAACACACGGACCTGCCGTGAGAGTGCAAAAAGGATCTCTTTGTGCCAGACAGGCGCGGTGTATTCGAAACCGCCATCGACGATGCCGATCACTCCCGCGCCTCTCCGCACTGCGGCCAACACGTCACCTTGAACGGCGGGCGGATATACGGTGACCCTATCTCCTGCCAGCGTCGCGGCGTCCGGGAGACTCGGCCCAACAAAGATGACTTTCATGAAAACAGCGCCTTTGCGATCGCGCGGGCGCCAAAGCGACGCGCCCGCGCGCCCTCGGGGTTTTCGAGGCTTGGAACGAAGACTTTGACGACATGGAAGGGCAAGGCGGGGTCGCTGAGTGGTAGCGATATCACTGGCGCGATCTGTCGCTCCCGCAAGGCATCGAGGATCCTGTTGAGGTGCGGTTTGTCATCGCACCGCGCAGCAGCGCTCCAGGCGACTGGGATGGCATCGAGGGCATGCAGGGTCTCCGCAGGCACAGGCCTTTGAAACTCGTCCGGCGACAGGTCGTCGCGGGCGCCGCTAATGTATGTTATCCTCGACTGAACGGCTTCTGTTATTGCCCGAATGGCCGCGCGGACAGGGGAGGGATGCGCACCGCTTCCTCCCGTCACCTCGACAAAGCGAATATTGTTGCCCCGTCGCTCCGCGGGTCCGAGGACGGTCGTGAAGCAGGGCACAGCTAGATCGCTTGTCATATCGAACAGGCGAACGACAAGACCGGCGGCCTCAATCTTTCGAACGAGGACATCGAGCCACGGATCTTCGAAGCTTGCCGGATCAATGCAGCGTGAAAGCCGATCCTCAACGGTGCCCACCTGCCAGAGGCAAAATGCGTCGCGTTCGACACGCTCAAGGAGTCCGTGCAGGGTGGCCTCTTCCATCGTATTGCCGGAGGCAAGACCATCGGAAGACATCCAGAAGCGATTGCGGCGGGTGCGGTCCAGAAGTGCCGCCTCAAACGGAACATACACGTCCCGATCGGTCAGGAGATCCTTGCCAAGCGCCCAGTCAATCTGTTCGTCGAGGCGAATGTCGTCCTCATGCCGACCAATCAGGCAAGCAAGCGTGTCAAAAGAGAATCCCTCCTCCCGCAGATCGTGCGCCGACGCCCAAAGCGTTGCAATGGCCGGCCTGTTGGCAACGACGCGCTCAAGCGCTTCCATAACGGCCGAAGCCTTGGCATCGTCGTCGGTCAGACCCTTGCCTTGGGCGATCGCGATCGACCGCCCATTGGGGACATAAGCGCACCACACCGGGATGCCGATGTTGTCCAAGCCGGTGTGGCGCGCCACGCGTGTTATACCAAAGTTCGCGAGTAGTGGCGCGGTTCGGGCCAGCGTCTCAGAGGCTGGAACCGTGCGGTCGGAATAGGCGGCCAGCTTGATGTTGGTCAGGGGTTCGGCTCGACGTGACCGGAGAACGCCGCTTTCGCCGAAGAAACCGCAATTGCGAAATCCACGTGCTTGACGACAGAGGCACCTGACTTGCGCAGATCCGCGACCTTGGCCAGATCACCGGTTGCCCCATCGAGTGGCTTGACGGTCCCCGCATCGAGGTCGGCAATCCAAAGTTTCGCATCCCCTGCAATGCCGAATACTACTGCCCTTGACATGACGTTTCCTTTCGTTGGTGTCAAAATCCAGCTTTCAAAAGCCCTTCTCTGTAGAGATCCTTCTGCCATTGTTCCTTGAACGGAATGACAGAAAGCCATTTTTCCAGGTCGAAGACCGGGTTCAGCGCTTGCGCACGCTGCCGATAAAACTGGGCCCGCCTGCGATCGCCGATCATTGCACAACTCGCTGCAGCAATGCGGTAAGCCGGCTCCTTGTCCTTCATGGCTTCCACATAGGCAATGGCGTCGTTGTAGCGCTCGAGAAAGTAGCTCGCGCCTGCGGCACACCAAAGATAGCTGTCAGGCGAAATGGGATTGAGCGAGATCGCCTTCTCGATCTTGGCCATTGCCTCCTTGGGACGCGAGGCATGAACAAGTGTGTCGGCGTGGCTGTAGATCACGTCGGCGAAATGAGGGCTCAATTCTTCCGCGTGGCTGAGCGCCGCCACGCTCTGATCGACGTCGCCGAGATAGAGTTTTGTCACGCCGAGTTCGCGGTAGCCGCCGGCGAAAGCTTCGTCCCGCTCGATGGCCTTCAACGCACTCTGTTCAGCGAGGCGCAAGAGCTCCTCGTTACCCTGCGCCGTTACCAGCCATTCGCTGGTGTAAGTCCGCGCCAGGCCGGTGAACGCTGGTGAAAAATCCTTGTTATATTTCAACGCCTCCTTGAAGGCCGCTCTCGCCCTGCGAATGTGCGGCAAGGTCAGCTTGCCCATCAGGCTCGCGCCGACAAGGTAGGAGTGGTATGCCTGCGGGTTCGCCTCCAGGCTAAGCCGGGCTTCCTCGTTCCTGGCAAGTTCATCTACGACGGCTAATGACAAGTGCTGGGCCATGAGCCGCCGCTGGGTTGGCAGCGTTGCCGCGCTCATGGGAAATCGCACGGCCCAGATGATTTCGTCCGTCGGGAAATAGACCAGTTGCGCATAGAGGCCTTCGCCCGAAAATCTTGTATCGAGAAGATAGGAGATCGAGTGGCGGGCAATCATGGCCGCCTTGTCAGAGTCGCGACGGATTTGCTCCGCAGTGTGAGGCGCAACGATGGAAATGTTTCGGAGGCCGCATAGCTCGATCGTGACATCTTCGATCAGCGCTGCGGCAAGCGACAGACCAACGACGTTACCCTGGGAAGTTGGCGGAAGCAGAACCAGCCGCGGCAGGCTCGAAGTGGCCCGAAGCTCCGCCTCACGAGTGGTCGCATTCTGCGCCTCCGCTGACACGAAATGGCTTCTCGCTTGGCGTTCGCCCCGAGGCAGTACGTCCGGGTCGGCTACTCCCGGCAGCCCGCGCAGGATCGCCCGGATCTGCTCATCGGACGGGTCCTGTTCCAGGAGCTGTAGAGCAGCGCCCGACACAACGCGATAATCCTCGGCACACTGAGCAGCCGAGCCCGCATCGAGGAGCGTCTGGCGCAACTTGGCCCTATGGCTTCGCTGCTCCCGCGCGATCCAGTTGTCGACCGCTTTGCTGGCTGAGCGAACATTGCCGACGAATTCACGCTGAAGCAGATCGCTACTCGCTTTCAGCCTGTCCATCGGCGATTGTGCCTCATCGAGTATTCCAATATCAACGGTCAGGAGTTCCGCCCGCAGTTCGACGGAGGCCGAGGTGATCCGAAGTGGTGCGGCAAGGCTGTCATCGATTTGTCGAATACGGGAAATCAGCTTTCGCAGATTGAGACCGGCCTGATCGGCTTCGGCATCCGACCACAGAAACGAAGCCACCTCTTGGCGTGTGAGCGCATGACCCTTGCACGTGAAGAGATACGCCATCGTCAACAGTGCCTTGGCGGGATAGCCGACTGCATTGCCCGCTTCATCTGTCAGCCGCAGTTCGCCAAATGTCTGGAGGTGCAGCACCGCCTATCCTCGTGTTTCGTCCGGGCGTTCCCAGCCCTCATGCGAATCCGTGCCCGATTGCGAGGAGCCAAGGCTCCTTGCAAGCGCCAACAGCTTTCGACGAATGTTCGGATCTTCGATCGCGATAAAGGCGCGCGTTAGCGCCAACCCCTCCTTCGAGGCGATGAAATGCGCAACTTCATCGGTCTCAGCGCTCAACTGCAGACCTGCCGTATGCGCCCCCTCTTCATCGAAAAAGAAGCCAATAGGCACGCCAAGGACCTCCGAAATCCGCTGCAGCCGGCTCGCACCTATGCGATTGACACCTTTTTCGTATTTCTGGAGCTGTTGAAAGGTAATCCCAAGCGACTCTGAAAGGCTAACCTGGCTCATGCCAAGTAGCTTCCGCCTCAACCTGACACGCTCGCCCACATAGGCATCAATGGCGTTTGGAGTCTTGGCCTTCATGGCGCTCACCGTTTCCTCGTGTTAGACTGGCAATATCTTTGAGCTCTGAAAAAATACAACCGAGAGTAAATTATTTCAAGAAGCTAATTGCTGATCGGCCAAATTTTTCCCGCGCCGCTGTGAATTTATCCCTGGCGCATAAACGCGACCAAGGTCAAAGCAGTCAAGCGACAGTATTGATGCAGCACAACACTGACCCTGGGCGGTACATATTTCTGGCGATTCAATTTATGGTCGTGTCACGTCGATTTCACGAGCCGCTTTGAACTTTTGCGACTATGGTCGAGGCACGGTTAAGTTGAAGCTTCGATCGCCGATCGCTCCAGCGGAGATGATTGGGGGCAAAGCCATTTCGCTGAACTGAGCGATGGGTGGGCGTCTTCGACATCGTCTCTGTTGTCAACAGGTGCACCGCTTAACCAATGTCAGCATTCAACACAGATCAAGAACGACCGGAGAGGGCAATGGAACTACGTCCTATAGTAATCAGTCACGCCGACAGGCTTTCCGCCTGCAGGGAGAAGATCGAGCAAGCCGTCTATCTGATCATCCAGGGCGACAAACTCGACGGCTTTTCGTCGACGGAAATCGCAATGGCAATCGCCGATATTGCTGACGACTACATCCTTGCCGCCTCGAGAAAGCGCGCAGCGACACACTGATGGTGCGTGGGACATGTGGCTCCGGGGAGCCGGACAACACGCCCCATCGGTCGCTGTGTCATGAGCGGAGGGCTCAACCCGTCGATCGAACCGTCGCAGTGGCCGTTAAGGCTGACCAGGCCGTGGCGAGGAGAGCCGCGGCCGGCTGAAACCGACCAGAGTGCGATCAGAAAACGGGAGCCTCCGAGGAACGGCAAGGCTCCCGTTTCCGGTCGTGGTTATTGCGGTGTCGTGCCGCCGGTCGAAGGATTGGCCGGGGCTGGCGTTGCCGGCTCGCTGGACGGCGCAGCGGGCGCCACCGGCGGCTTCACTGGCTGAGTTTCAGTCGTCGAAGCCGTCGGGGTCATGTCGGTACCCGGCCGGTCGAACCATTGCGTGATAGCAAACGCCGCAACGAGGATCACAGCGATCGCGGCAACCCATCCGAACCAGGCACGCGAGCTGCGACGCACCGGTGGCGTGCGCAGATCGTGATCTGTGTCGGGAATGCGGTTGGGATCATTGGGGTCGTACGTCATGTCGTTTCTCCTCTCTGCAAGAAGAGAAATGAGCCGTGCCCAAGTTTGTTCCCGATGCGGGAGATGCCGCGTGCGGGACGATCAGCCGTTTCGCCTTTAACAGATCCTCAATGTGATGCGGCCACCGTCACGACGGAGCCGCCCCCAAAGCATGGAGAATTCCGCGGAGCTCCGCCAGACCGCGCAGACGCCCGATTGCCGGGTAGCCTGGCGTCACGTTCTTGTTGAGATCGTCGAGCATGCGATGACCATGGTCGGAACGGAAAACGATCGTTTCGTCTGCCTGACGTCGCCGGTCTTCCGCGACAAGTTCCTTCAGAACCGCGACCATATCAACGTCACCCTCCAGATGGGCGCTCTCATGGAAGGTACGGCCGTCGCCCTCGCGCCTGGTTGCCCGCAGATGCGCGAAATGGATCCGGGCGGCAAAGCGACGGGCAATTGCGGCCAGGTCGTTGTCTGCACGAACACCGAGGCTGCCGGTGCAATAGCACATGCCATTTGCCGGAGAGGGCACGGCATCGAAGAGTGCGGCATAGTCATCGGCGGTGGATGCAATACGCGGGAGGCCAAACAGCGAGCGTGGCGGATCGTCGGGGTGCAGCGTCAGCTTCACGCCACGCGCTTCGGCAGCCGGCGTCACCGCTTGAAGGAATTCAATGAGGTGCTGGCGCAGCCTGGGGGCATCGATCCCAGCATAGGCGGCGAGCTTTTCGCGGAACTGCGGGATCGTCAATGGCTCGGTCGTAGAGCCGGGCAGGGCAGATGTGATGATCCGGGTGATCTCCGCAATTTCGCTTTCGCTCATCGTGTCGAACACTTCGCGCGCCCGCGCCGCATCCTCGGCGCTGTACTGCTCCTCGGCACCTGCGCGCTGTAGTACAAACAGATCGAAGGCAGCAAACTTCTCGTGATCGAAGCGCATGGCGGTGGCGCCGGTATCGATCACATGGTCGAGTTCGGTGCGCGTCCAGTCGACGACGGGCATGAAGTTATAGCAAACAATTGGAATACCGCAGGCGGCAACAGCTTCCAGGCTGGCAATCCAGGCCTCGATTTCGGCCTTTGCCCGCCCCCCATTGCGCTTGACCGCATCGGGAATGGGAATGCTCTCGACAACGGACCATGTCAGGCTCGAGCGCCCAGCCGGCGTGGTTTCGATCATCGCCTGCCGCTCACGCACTTCAGCCTCAGTCCACGCGCGCCCAATCGGAACCTGATGCAGGGACGAAACAATATTTGTCGCTCCGGTCTGGCGCACCTCATCAAGTGTCACCGGAGCCTCAGGCCCAAACCATCTCCAACCCTGGCGCATGCACTTCCTCCTTGGGATCGTCTTGTCGTTGTCCGCTGATCGGCTCAGCAGAAGTAATCTGGATACTGCGTTCGAAGCTCGGCGACATCGGGTATGACGGCGCTGAGGTGATGCATCATTGCCGCGCGCGCCGCTTGAAGATCATGGGCCGCAATCGCATCGCGAATGAGTTCGTGTTCGTGCACGACATTGTCCATCCGGCCAAGAACCGGCAGCGTCAGCCGACGCGCCCTGTCGATCTGCACCTTGACCGTCTTGAGGATCGTCCAGATCCCGGGATATCCGGCAATGCTGGCAATCGCCTCGTGGAACGCCTCATCCTCTTCGTGAAAGGCCGAGGGGTCGCCGAGTGCAGCCAGTGATCTCTGTCGTGAGATGATGCCATCCAGGCGACTGATATCGGCAGCTGTCGCGATCTCGGCAGCACGTTCCACCGTGGTACCCTCAAGCGACTTGCGAACGACGACTGCCTCCGGGATGGCCGCGACGGGCACGCGCGACACGACGGTGCCCGATTGCGGATAGATATCGACAAGCCCGCCTTCCGACAGTCGAAGCAGCGCCTCACGCACAGGGGTGCGGCTGACGTTGAACTCTTCGGCAATGCGCTTTTCCTGCAGTTGCATTCCCGGTCGCATACGCAGAGCAAGAATGTCGGCGTACAGCCTGTTGTAGATGGCATCTGCGGTCGTCACGCGACGAAGCTTCGCCGGCCTCTCGGCCTCGGAAGCCAAGGTCGCGGGAATGGAAACAACTGTTGCCTGCATTACGTGCGGCCCTGACATTGACTCGTTCGTGAATACTAGTATATCAATTTATCGCTACTGCCAAGCTGCACCTGGAGGAATGGTGTTTTCGGCAATCATTTCAGATGTTTCACGCATCTAAGAGAAGGTGCCGATCCCTGCAACGATCGGTTCGGGGACGCGCAGCACCACGTTTTGCAGTGCCCGGCAACAAGAGGAGGAGAAACAATATGAAAGTCACCCGCAGAACATTTGTCGGCACCGCCGCAGGCGCGGCCGTCGCGAGCATGCTGCCGTTGAAGGTCTTTGCACAGGCCAAGAAACCGGCAAGTCCAGTCACCATCACGATCGCGGATGTCGCCGGCAACCTCGCGCTCACGCAGGGCATGTTCGAGGCCTATGCCGCGGACAAGCCGGAATGGGTCTCGAGCTTCGCCTTCACAAAGGCACCGGCGCCGGAACTCCCTGGCAAGATCAAGGCGCAGCAGGCAGCCGGCAAGGTCGATATCGATCTCGTTCTGACAGGCACGGATGCACTTTCGGCCGGCCTCGACCAGGGACTTTGGATCGATCTCGGAGCGCACAAGTCCGAGCTTCCCAACCTCGAGCAAATCCTGCAGCCGCAGGCCTTCAAGATGCAGGCCCTTGCCAAGGATCAGGGCGTCGTCGTCACCTATTACCCGTCCGGTCCCCTCATCGAATATATGCCTGACAAGGTGCCCACGCCGCCAAAGTCGGCGCAGGAGCTGCTTGACTGGGCGAAGGCCAACAAGAACCGCTTCATCTACGCTCGCCCTGCCAATTCCGGCCCCGGCCGCACCTTCCTCATGGGCTTGCCCTATCTGCTCGGCGACAGCGACCCGCGTGATCCTGCCAAGGGCTGGTCAAAGACGTGGGACTATCTCGCAGCGCTTGGCGAACACATCGAATACTATCCGACCGGCACTGGCCAGGTGATGAAGGAGCTTGGCGAGGGAACTCGCGACATCGTCGTCTCGACGACCGGCTGGGACATCAATCCCCGGGCGCTCGGCATCGTTCCGGCTGAAGCGAAGGTGCAGAAGCTCGATGGCTTCCATTGGGTCACCGACGCCCACTACGCAGTGATCCCGAAGGGCGTGTCCGACGAGAAGATCGCCGTGTTGATCGACGTCCTCAACTACGTCCTGCAGCCCAAGCAGCAGGCAATCGCCTACGACGCCGGCTACTTCTATCCGGGTCCGGCCGTCAAGGACGTCACAATTGATATGGCGCCGCAGGAAAGCCAGGAAACCCTCAAGGAATTCGGTCGACCGGAATATGCCGACTGGATCGCCAACAATCCCCTGGAGGTTCCGCTGGAGCCGAAGCAGTTGGTCGAAGCCTTCCGCATTTGGGACGAGAAGATCGGCGCCAAGAAGGGCTGATCGAAGAACATCAGCCGGCCGGGATTTCGTCCCCGGCCGGCCACCTCATTCTGCAGATGGAGATTGGTTTGACCCCGGTATCGAATGCCGCAGCATCGACGCGCAAGAACGCGCGCCTGGAACTCGACGGAATGCGTCGCGCCTTCGGGGCGTTCAACGCCTTGAATGGCATCGATCTTGCGATCGAGCCCGGCGAGTTCGTGGCGCTGCTTGGTCCATCCGGCTGCGGCAAGTCGACCGCGCTGAACTGCATTGCCGGCCTGCTTGCACTGACGGGTGGCGAAATCCGCCTTGGTGGCACGCGCATCGACCAGCTCGAACCGGAGCGCCGCGGCTTTGGGATGGTCTTCCAGAGCTACGCCCTGTTTCCACACATGACTGTCCGAAAGAACGTCGGCTTCGGGCTTGCCATGCAGGGCATAAAGGGTCCCGAGGCCGACCAGCGCGTTCGCGATGCACTGGCCCTGGTTCGCCTCGAAAGCCAAGCCGACAAATTGCCGGGCCAGCTCTCTGGCGGGCAGCAGCAGCGCGTCGCAATCGCGCGCGCCATTGTCATTCGCCCGCCAATCGTCCTGATGGACGAGCCGCTATCCAATCTTGATGCAAAGCTCCGGCTTGAAATGCGCGCCGAAATTCGCGGTATCCACGACCAGATCGGGTCCACCACCATCTATGTCACGCATGACCAGGACGAGGCGCTGTCGCTTGCCGACCGCATCGTGGTCATGAGCCAGGGTCATATCGAGCAGATCGGTTCGCCCCAGGATCTCTACCAGCGGCCGGTCAACGTTGATGTCGCCGACTTCATGGGCTTCAGAACCCGTGTTCCGGGCCGCATTACGCGCGTGTCCGGCGATGAGGCTGAGATCGAGGTCGCCGGCGCTCGCCTCGTTGGCACGATGCGTTCGCCCCTCAAGGCAGGTGATGCAGCCATCCTGTCCGTCCGTCCGGAGGATCTTGTCGCGTCCAACGGCGAGGGGATCGCCGCCACCGTCAGCAGCATGGAGTATCGCGGACGCGCATTTTTCGGCATGGCGAGGGCAGGCGACGGTTCGGAACTCTATTTCCGGGCGGACGAGCCGCTGGGACGCGGCGCATCGACGAGGCTGCAGCCGGTTGCCGGTCGGGCCCTGGTCTTTTCGGGGGCGGCGGGATGAACCAGCCCTCGCTGCAAACTCGACTTGCCGCTCGTGGGCTTGACGGCACGACGCTGCTGCTTCTGCCGGGCCTGATCTTCATGATCGCGCTGTTCGTCTACCCCTTCCTCTATGGCCTGGCCGATTCACTCGTGCCGAAAGAGGGCGCCTGGTATGCCAACTACGCGAAATTCTTCAGCGATCCGTTCCAGTACCAAACGATCGCTGCGACCATGTGGCTGGCCCTGCCGGTAACCATAATCAACCTTGCATTCGCGGTGCCGGTTGCCCTGCGCGTGCGCCTGATGCGCCGACAGCGCCTGCTGACGACCATTCTCGTCTTGCCAATTACCCTCGGCACGGTCTTCGTGGCCGACGGACTGCTGACCTTTCTCGGACCGCGCGGCTGGTTCAATCATACGCTCCTGCTGCTCGGCATCCTCGACAGCCCCGTGAAGCTGACGAACAATTACTGGGGCGTCTTTGCCTCGCTGCTGATCACCGGCTTTCCATTTGCCTTCCTGCTCACGCTGTCCTACGTCACCGGTATCGATCCCGCGATTGAACAGGCAGCCGCAACATTGGGCGCAGGGCCACGGCAGCGCTTCTTCCGCGTCTTCCTGCCGCTTCTGGTTCCGGGCCTAGCCGTCACCTTTTGCCTTGCCTTCGTCCAGGCCTTCGCTGTCTTTCCCTCCGCCGTTCTTCTGGGTGCGCCGGCAGGGCCGACGCGTGTCATCTCCATTGCCGCCTATCAGGCCGCCTTCGAGCAATATGATCATTCGCTCGGTTCGGCGATAGCGCTCATCATGGGTGCCGTGGAGCTCGCTGTCGTGCTGACGGTTCTCGCCATACGCTCACTCTTCTACCGCGGCCCCGCCGGCGGCACGAAAGGCTAATCATGATCCGAGATCAGGGCCTCACCTCGAAGATCTGGCGTTTCGCCATTTGGGCGCTAGCCATCCTTTTTGTGCTAAACCTGCTTGCCGTCATCGCAGCCGTCATTGTCAATTCGTTTGCGACGCGCTGGCTTGGCACATGGCTGCCGGCCGGCTGGACGACACGCTGGTACTTCAGTGCCTGGAAGGAATTTCAGCTTTCCAGTGTCGTTCTCGTCACCTTCGAGATCGTTTTCACCGTCGTCATCATTTCTGGAATTCTGGGCGTCACGACCGCCTATGCGCTTGCGAGGCGCAACTTTCCCGGAAAGGGCCTTGTCGTCCTGCTGTTCCTGTTGCCGTTGCTGATCCCGCCGCTGACCTACGGTATTCCGCTTGCAACCGTCCTCTATCGGCTCGGCCTCGGCGGCACATTCTGGGGTGTCGTGCTGATCAACATCGTGCCTTCGCTGCCCTTTGTGGTCCTGGTGATGATCCCCTTCATCGAGCAGATAGACCCGCGTATCGAAGCAGCAGCCCGCGTGTTCGGTGCTGGAACGACAAGCCTCTTTCTGCGGATCTTGCTACCGCTGCTCCTGCCGGGAATGCTGGCTGCCTTGCTCCTGGTTCTGGTTCGAACCATCGCGATGTTCGAACTCACCTTCCTGATTGCCGGCCCCACGACGCAAACGCTCGTCGTCTCCCTCTACTATGCCGTCTTCGCGTCAGGCGTCCGGGCAGGCCAGTCCATCGATGCGATGGCGGTGGTCTACATGGTCACGACACTGTTCTGGCTGGTCCTCGCGCTGCAGTTCGTCAACCCGACGCAGATCGTCGCGCGGGCAAAACAACAAAGTGCCCACTAGCGAGGTCATGATGGAAATGACCGCCTCTTGAGGAGGAGGCGGTCATCGGGCATGCGCCTAGCAGCGCGCCTCATACCTGCGGCCATACCGGTCACGATAGACACAGTAGCCGCGATGTTCGGTAGAGCGTCCAATCAGGGCACCCGCCACGCCGCCGGCCACGGCACCAATGGCCGCACCTTCCCAGCTATTGCTGACTGCACCGCCGATGATGGCTCCCGAACCGGCGCCGATCGCCGTTCCCTTCTCGGTCGCGGTGCACGAGGCCAACGCGCCCATAAATACACCAACCAGGATAATTTTTCTCATCTTCCACTCCAACCATAATAGATTTTTGCGTTACGGCGTAGGAACTAAGTCGGACGTCTCAAGGTTCCATCGGACTTAGGTCTGACTCTGGCATTCGCTGGACGGCAGAACCCCGGTCTTTCGCCAACGTGGGGTCGAACATGGGCGTCGAAGGCCACTATTCAAGACCTGTCCTGGAAGGCTATACCCGTGCGTCGCCAAACACAAACCGGAGCCGCCATGACCGACACTGTCCTCGATCGTTTCCTCCGCTACGTCGTTATTGACACGCAATCGGATGCGGGATCACCAACCCAGCCGTCGACAGCCAAGCAGAAGGACTTGGGTCGATTGCTCGTGGACGAGTTGCTGGAGATTGGCGCGTCCGATGCTCACCTCGACGAGCATGGCTATGTCTATGCGACCATTCCGTCGAATACCGACAAGACAGTCCCGGTCATTTGCTTCTGCTCGCACATGGACACGGCACCAGATTTCACGGGAACGAATGTGAGGCCAAAAGTCCTGCACAACTATGGCGGTGGCGACATTCAACTCTCCGGCGACCAGAAGCAGGTCATTCGCGTTACCGAGAATCCGGCGCTCAATGACCAGATCGGCAACGATATCGTTACAACCGACGGGACGACGCTGCTCGGTGCCGACGACAAGGCCGGCATCGCCGAAATCATGACGGCGGCGCAAATCCTGATCGACAATCCCGACATCAGGCACGGAACGATCAAGCTGCTTTTCACGCCCGATGAGGAGATCGGTCGCGGCGTTGACAAGGTCGACCTGACCAAGCTTGCTGCGCAGTTTGCCTATACGATGGATGGGGAGACAGCCGGACACATAGAAGACGAGACGTTCTCGGCCGACGGTGTCGAAATTGCCATCGAGGGCGTCGCCATCCATCCAGGCTTTGCCAAGGGAAGGATGGAGAACGCCATCAAGATCGCCGGTGCGATCATAGATCGGTTGCCCAGGAATATCGCACCGGAAACGACCGACGGACGGGAAGGCTTCATCCATCCGACCGGTCTGAGCGGATCGATGGAAAAGGCGGCTATCAGCCTCATTGTCCGGGACTTCGAAGAAAGTGGCCTCGCCGACAAGGAGAAGCGTCTCGAAGCAATCGTGCGGGAGGTGATGAAGGACTATCCCGGTTCGTCTTACACGTTCACCGTCAAGCAGCAGTATCGCAACATGAAGGTGGTTCTCGATCGCCACCCGCAGATTGTCGAAAACGCCATCGAAGCGATCCGCCGTGCCGGAATGTCGCCGGTTCGCGGCAGTATTCGAGGCGGAACGGACGGTTCGCGTCTCTCCTTCATGGGACTGCCATGTCCGAACATATTTGCTGGCGGGCACGCCTTCCATTCACCACGCGAATGGATCAGCAGGCAGGACATGGAAAGGGCCGTCGCCACTCTGGTTGAGCTTGCAAGGGTTTGGGAAGAGCGAGCATGAGTTGCCCGACCGCCCGAACGCACGAGGATGACAGGCGGAATTGCATCTTGCCGCCCGGCCCTACATCACATGATCCTGATTGCTCAGGCGAAGGTTTCGCCGTGTTTTCCTCGCTCACCTGATACGTCACGCCCTTCCTGCGCCTGCGCCATGGCCTTGACCAGGGCGACGATTTTTTCGCGCAGCTGCGTATCTGTGATCTTCAGGAACGCGCGGTTAAGGGCTAGCCCCTCCTTCGAATGCAGGAATTCGGCGACGGGGTCGGCCGCGACATTCGTCTCAACCAGGGTCACTGGCTCGGTTTCGTTCTGCTGGAAGAAGAAACTCGGCGACGTACTCAGGACCTCGGCGATCCGTTGCAGCCGGCTGGCACCGATCCGGTTCAGACCCTTCTCGTATTTCTGCACCTGCTGGAACGTAACACCGATCTGGTCGGCTAGCCTTTCCTGACTGAGACCTAGGAGTTGCCTGCGCATCCTCACGCGAGAACCGACATAGGTATCGATGGCATTTGGTGTCTTTGCATTCATCATACACGTTTCCATGACCGGGCCGGCGTGGCGATCATCGTTCGATCTCCGGTATAGCACTCCCATAAATGTGTATTAGGCATGGGCCAAATTCAATTGGTAGTTCTTCCTAGTTGGGTAATATCATCTGACAAGAATGTGACTCCAGCCTGAACATGCGGCGAGGGCTCGCTCACAAGTACCGCCAGGCTACGGCCTTCGCTAAAGTGTCAACATTGCTCACCGGTTGAAGCGAATTGGCCGGAACTCCCTGTGGACGATCTTCAACGACCTGTCGGGCTGTATCATGTAGGTTTCATCCACTTGTCGACCCCACTGATCTATGAAGTTGTGGGGGAACGTCGATCCGGGCGGGGATTTCGTCAGCTTGGTGCGTGGCTGACCGCCATAGGTGACACTGCCGGGGATCGGCTCGAGGCCGGGCGATGAAAAATCCTTCGCAGCCGTGCATGCAGCAAGAAGGAATGCTCCAAGCAGTACAAGAGCTCTCTTCTTCATGGCATCCTCAACGCTTCGGCCCTGTTTCAGAAGCATATATGTGACCAGTTGCGCCGGAACAGGTAGCCAGCCCGTCCGGCGCAAGATTTCAGCGGCGCCTGTCCGCACCGCGTCTTCAAAACCTACAGCAGATTGCGCCTTGCAAGGCTTGCCATCAGGGCCGTAATCCCGAAGCTCCAGGGCGGGCACTCGGTCGAAAGCCTCACCGTGTTGACGAGCGAGCCGAGACCCGCCGAAGAAATTTCGACGACGTCGCCAACCTTGTGGGTGAAGCCCTGATTCGGCGCGTCGCGATCCTGCGTTGGGGCAAACAGCGTTCCCAGAAACAGCATGAAGCCATCAGGATACTGATGATGGGCGCCGCAGGTCTGCTTGACGAGGTCAGTCGGGTCGCGGCTGATCTTCGACATCGAGCTCTTGCCGTGCAGGACGAAACCGTCAGTCCCGGTAACCTTGAGGTCGAGCTCTGCGCTGCGCACGTCATCGAGGCCAAAGGTCTCGTCGAACAGACGGATGAACGGGCCGATCGAGCAGGAAGCGTTGTTATCCTTCGCCTTGCCGAGCAGAAGCGCTGAGCGGCCCTCGACGTCGCGCAGATTGACGTCGTTGCCAAGCGTTGCACCCTTGATGTCCCCGCGACTATTCACGGCAAGCACGATCTCGGGTTCGGGATTGTTCCAGGTCGAGATCGGATGCAGACCAACATCGGCACCCCAGCCGACAGAAGAAAGCACCGGCGACTTCGTGAACACCTCGGCGTCGGGCCCGATACCGACCTCGAGATATTGTGACCACATGCCTTCCTCGATCAACGCCTGCTTGACCTTGGCAGCTTCCGGCGACCCGGCCTTCAGGTTGTTGAGGCTACCGCCGATGAGCGTGCTGACCCGCTCCCGGATGGCCGCTGCACGATCCGGGTTTCCGGCGGCCTTCTCCTCGATGACCCGCTCGATCATCGACTGGGCAAACGTCACGCCGCAGGCCTTGATAGCCTGAAGGTCAGCCGGAGCGAGCAGATGGACGCGCGACAGGTCGGGCGTGCCGATGCCCGAGGCAGCGATCTCCTCCAGCGTGCCGAGCACAGGGCCTTGTGCACTACGCGCAACTGCTGCTGCATCGGCCTGCTCCAGAAGTGCGCTCAGCGTCGGCACGGCCTTGGAGGTGATATCGACCACCTGGCCATCCCGAACCACCACGACGCTCGGCCCCTGGACACCAGGGTTCCAGGCGCGACCTACAAACAAGCCACCGGCGGCAGCAGAATCCAGAAGAGTATAAGACATCGTCATGTTCCGTCACGCGAGCGATGGACGCGCTCAAAATGAAAAACGAACCGGCCGCCCTCCAACCCAGCGGCCGCGAAAATCGATCACAATCGGTACCTGACGACAAGGTCAAAACCAAGGATGCTCGACCTCCGGATACAGAAATGGACGAAACGCGAAAGGACGCGATGCCGGAGACAGCGTCGCGCCCATCGTACTCGATCAGACTGTCTTCGGCGCCACGCGCTCTCGGCCGCGCGCCGACGACTTAGTGGTTATCGCGCGGAATGCCCTTCGTCTGAGCGATACGCTGATACTTGACGGCAGGCTCGAGCACGGCACCGGTTTCCATCTGACCAACGCAGGCACGCTGCATTTCCTGCCAGGGCGTCTGGCTTTCCGGATAGACGTAGCCCCCGGCCGCCTCGAGCGCCTTGCGGCGTTCGGCGAGCTCCTCGTCGCTGATGAGGATGTTGGCGCTCCCCTTCTTGAGATCGATACGAACCTGGTCGCCGGTCTTGAGGAGCGCAAGCCCACCGCCTGCTGCCGCTTCTGGCGAAGCGTTGAGGATGGAGGGCGATCCGGACGTCCCGGACTGGCGACCATCGCCGATGCAGGGCAGGGAACTGATCCCCTGCTTCAGGAGGTAGTCCGGAGCGCGCATGTTGACGACTTCGGCCGCACCCGGATAGCCGATCGGGCCGGCGCCGCGCATGAAGAGGACCGTCGAAGCGTCGATCGCCAGTGACGGATCGTCGATGCGGTGATGGTAATCTTCCGGTCCGTCAAAGACGACAGCGCGGCCAACAAAGGCTTCCGGATCATTCGGGTTGGAGAGATAACGCTGACGGAACTCGGGCGAGATCACGCTCGTCTTCATGATTGCCGACGAGAAGAGGTTGCCGCGCAGGACGCGGAACCCGGCGCGCTCCTTAAGCGGACGCTCGAACGGGCGAATCACCTTGTCGTCTTCGATCGTCGCCGTGGTGTAATTCTCGCCAACAGTCTTGCCGTTGACGGTCATTGCGCCGGTGTTGAGAAGGTTATGCTTGATCAGTTCGCCCATGACAGCGGGAACGCCGCCGGCGTGATAGTAGTCCTCGCCGAGATATTCGCCAGCCGGCTGCAGGTTGACGAGCAGCGGGATTTCCTCGCCGTAGGTCTGCCAATCGTCGACCGTCAGCTCGACGCCGATGTGGCGGGCAAGTGCGTTGAGATGGATCGGAGCATTGGTGGAGCCGCCGATCGCGGAGTTGACCTTGATCGCGTTGATGAAGGCTTCCTTGGTCAGAATGTCGGAAGGCTTCAGATCTTCCCGAACCATTTCGACGATCCGCAGACCGGTTTCATAGGAAACTTCCTGACGGTCACGATAGGGGGCCGGAATGGCGGCGCCGCCCGGCAACTGCATGCCGAGTGCTTCGGCAAGCGAGTTCATCGTGGTTGCCGTGCCCATCGTGTTACAATATCCGGTCGAGGGCGCGGAGGATGCGACGAGCTTGACGAAGCCCTGATAGTCGATTTCGCCACGCGCCATCATTTCGCGTGCCTTCCAGACAATCGTGCCCGAGCCCGTGCGTTCGCCGCGGAACCAGCCGTTCAACATCGGGCCGACCGACAGCGCGATCGCCGGAATGTTGACGGTTGCCGCGGCCATCAGACAGGCCGGCGTCGTCTTATCGCAGCCGATGGTCAGAACGACGCCGTCAAGCGGGTAGCCGTAGAGAACCTCGACGAGACCGAGATAGGAAAGGTTGCGATCGAGGCCCGCCGTCGGCCGCTTGCCGGTTTCCTGGATCGGGTGGACCGGGAACTCGATGGCGATACCGCCAGCGTCACGGATGCCTTCGCGAACGCGCTTGGCGAGTTCGATGTGGTGACGATTGCACGGCGACAGGTCAGAGCCGGTCTGCGCAATACCGATGATCGGGCGACCCGACTGCAGCTCTTCCTGGCTCAGACCGAAGTTCATGTAGCGCTCGAGGTAGAGCGCGGTCATGTCGGGATTTGCGAGATTGTCGAACCAGGCCTTCGAGCGAAGCTGGCGCGATCCGTCCTGCTCTTGAACTGCGTTCTGATTCGGGGAAGGTGTTTTCTCAACCACGATGAATTTCCTTGCTTTGACGCCGTTGTTGTCATGCACTTAGCTGATCGATACAGGAATGTATAATCAGTCTTTCGCATTTTGATATGCAAATCCCTTATATCAAGTGAGGCAAGCATGGGATTGGATGGTTTCAGGCTACGCCACCTGAAGATGCTCGTGGCGCTCAGCGAGCACGGAAAGCTCGGTGTCGTTGCAGAGATGTTCGGCGTCTCGCAGCCGGCACTGTCGAGGACATTGAACGAGTTGGAGCAAATGTCCGGACACCAGCTCTTCGAGAGACACAACCGTGGACTTATCCCCACCCCTCAAGGAGAGGTGATCGTTCGCCACGCCAAGATGTTGATATCCGAGGCGCAGCGCGCCGAATACGAAATGGTGGTCGCCGCAGCCGGGCAGGGCGGCAGCGTCGCGTTCGGCACGATCATGACGCCAGCCGCCGACTATGTCGCCCCCGCGCTCAAACGCATCTTCCAGACCCATCCGACAATCGACATCAGCATCGCTGTAGGAAGCAGCGACGTGTTGCTCGAGGACGTGCTGAGCAGGAGGCTCGACTTTGCCGTTTGCCGAATTCCGAGCGGCATGAACCCACTCTGGTTTGATTATCTGCCTGTTGGCCAGGAGACACTGCGCGTCATCGTGGCGGTGGATCATCCGCTCTCGGCAAAGCCTGTCGTCACAGAGGACGACCTCCGGCACCAGAGCTGGGTGCTGCAGCCGCATGGCTCGTTCCTCAGGCAGGTCATTGATGATTTCATCCGACGCCATGGCATCGTACCGGCCAGCGTCGTTTCGACCTCCGATGCCCTCCTGACCATGCTGTTGATCCTGCAGAGCCAGCGGCTCGGCATCTTCGCCGAGCCTGTCGCCGCGCTCCTCGAGAGGCATGGTCTCGTCAAGGCGCTGCAGATCGAGGGAGACATTTCCGTTCCGGGTTTCGGCCTCATCAAGCTCAAGGAACGTGACCTGTCGGCCTCCGCCGAGCTTGTCTACAATGTGTTTGCCACGACACGAAATCTTTGAGGCCATGGACTAGGGCGCATACTGCGTGACCATGCGCGCATCGCGACGAAAATCGGAAGGCGACATCCCGGCGATATGGCGGAACGACTTGTTGAAGGCGCTGATCGACCCGAAGCCGCTGTCCATCGCGACCTGCAAGACGTTCGCCTCATCGTTCATCAGCATTGCCTGTGCCCGTGACAGACGCAGCAGATTGACATATTTGCTGAGCGTCATGCCTGTGGTCTTCTTGAACAGGTTCATCGCATATTTCGGATGAAGATCGGCGGCGCGAGCGATATCGACCGAATCGATTTCCTGCAGGAAGTTGACGGCGATGAAGTCGCACATACGCGCCACGCTTCGCGACGATTGCGGGTAGCATTGCTCGATATCGTCGGCATCCGTCGGCCCGAGGGTCGGGATCATGGAATAGGGTTCGAGGGCGATTCGCTCCACCCGCAACAGCATCTCGTCGACGGCGTGCTGCGCCTTGGCGGGATCGCCGGATTTGGTATAGCGCACCCAGCGCGGAAAGTTCTCGAGGTCGGCCGCATCAGTTGCCGAGGTGAACAGGATCTCACCCTTCATCAGTCGGCTGGAGATGTTGATCGGCAGGCGCATACGGAAGAAATAGACCAGTGGCAGGTGGCCGCCGGCGTAGATTGCATCCTCGGAGCAATCGTCCATCTGGTGCGGTTGCCCACCCCAAAACAGGCACATATCGCCCGCCTTCATCGAGATTTTCTGGCCGTTCATGCGGTAGTGCACGCTACCCTGCATGATATAATTGACTTCGACCTGCACATGCCAATGGGGCATGAGCATCACTGGTGGATGGTTGTGAAACATCTGAAGGGCCGTCGGCAAACCCTCGATGCTGCTCGCTCCCGGTTGATAGACTGCCCGCCTTACGATCTTACTTTCCGCCAAGTCCATGTTCCCTTTTTAGGAGACAGCGGCTCCCTTGTAGATAGTCTAGCCGCGTTCGCTTAGGGACGGCAATTGAAAAGGGAGGATTTTCAATGCGCTTCAAACTCATCGGTGCGACCGCTGCAGTCGCACTTCTTGCTTCCGGTTCTGCCTTCGCACAGCAGTCGGGCAATCTGACCATCTGGAGCTGGAACATCGCCGCATCGGCGCTGAAGTCCACGCTCGAAGGCTTCAACAAGCAGCATCCTGACATCAAGGTCACGGTCGAGGATCTCGGCAACCAGCAGGTCTTCGACAAGATGCTGGCCGCCTGCGCGGCCGGTGGCGAAGGACTGCCCGACATCGTCAGCGTGGAAAACTTCGAGGCGGAAATCTTCTGGAGCCGCTTCCCTGACTGCTTCGCCAATCTGAAAGAGCTGGGCTACACTCCCGAAATCCAGGCGAAATTCCCGGATTTCAAGCGCACGGAGCTCGAAGTCGGCGATGTCGCCTACGCCATGCCGTGGGATTCCGGCCCGGTGGCCGTCTTCTATCGCCGTGATTTCTATGAAAAAGCAGGCGTTGATCCGTCGACGATCAAGTCCTGGGACGATTTCATTGCGGCTGGCAAGAAGATCTCCGCGGCCAATCCGGGCGTCGTCATGGCGCAAGCCGACTTCAACGGCGACAGCGAATGGTTCCGCATGATTTCCAACGAGCAGGGCTGCGGCTATTTCTCGACGGACGGCCAGACGATTACCATCAATCAGCCGGCCTGCGTTGCGACACTCGAAAAAGTCAAGCAGATGAAGGACGCCGGAACGCTGACGGCAGCCATCTGGGACGAGAAGATCCAGGCCAATACGGCTGGCAAGGTGGCAAGCCAGATGTATGGCGGCTGGTATGAAGGCACCATTCGCTCCGGCTCGCCCGACCTTTCCGGCAAGTGGGGCGTCTACATGATGCCAAGCCTGACGCCCGATGGCCCGCATGCTGCGAACCTCGGCGGCTCGTCGCTTGCGATCGCTGCCAATTCCCAGAACAAGGAAGCAGCCTGGACCTACATCAACTACGCACTTGGCACCAATGAGGGCCAGGTGACGATGCTGAAATCCTTTGGTCTCGTCCCGTCGCTGTTGACCGCAGTCCAGGATCCCTTCGTCAACGAACCACAGGCCTACTGGCACGACCAGAAGGTATGGGCCGATATCCTTTCGACCCTGCCGAAGATCGTTCCAAGCCGCGGGACGCCGTTCCAGACGGATGCGGACTCGATCTACAGGGCAGCGCAGACCAAGTACTTCGCCGGCGGCTATCCTGATGCGAAGGCCGCGCTTGACGACGCCGCAAAACAGATCGCGACGGCGACCGGTCTTCCCCTTGCGAAATGAGTAACGGTGCCGGGCGTCGCTTGGCGCCCGGCCTCCATCCTCAGGGATGGCTCGTCTCGTCTGTGAGGAGAATAGAATGCCGATCCGGAACCGGAACGCCTACGCTTTTCTTGCGCCCTATCTCTTGGTATTTGCCACCTTCTGGATATGGCCGATCATCAGTTCGTTTCTGACCTCGTTTCAGAATACGCGTGTCAACCCCTGGAAATTCAGTCCCGGCGTTAACTGGGGTCGTCTCATTGGTGACCCTGCCTTTTACAACGCGCTCTACAACACGCTAATCATCCTGGTCATCCAGGTGCCGGTCATGATCGCGATTGCGACCGTCATGGCTGTCCTGCTGAACTCCCCGCTTCTAAAGGCGCGGCCGCTGTTTCGCTTTGCTTTTTTCGCACCCGTCGTCGTCGGCGAAGTGGCCTATTCCGCAGTCTTCCGCCTGATGTTCAGCTTCGATTTCGGGATCATCAACAAGATCATCACCTTGGTTGGCCTCCCGGCGGTCTCCTGGTTCGACAATGCCAACGCCGCCATGGCCTTGATCATCATCGCAGTGACCTGGCGCTGGGCTGGCTATAACGCGATCATCATACTTGCCGGCCTGCAATCCATTCCAGACGACGTCTACGAGGCAGCAACGCTCGATCGCGTCAGCAAGACACAGCAGTTCTTCCACATCACCCTGCCGCTGCTGAAACCGATCATCCTGTTTTGCGTCATCCTGTCGGTCATCGGCACGATGCAGCTCTTCACCGAGCCATTCTTGATCACCAATCGCGGCGGCCCGGGCGGTGGAACCGAAACGCTTGGCCTTCTCCTTTATCGCGAAGGTTTCCGCTCACTCAATTTCGGATACGCCTCCGCTATCGCCTACACGATGGCAGCTCTGGCGGTGGCGATTTCGCTGCTCAACCTCTGGATCGGAAGGGAACCCAAATGAGATCGAAGTCTCAATCCCTGCTGCTGCGACAGATCGCTCTTCATGCCGCCCTGACGCCACTCGCCATCATCTGGCTGTTTCCGCTATGGATGATGTTCGTCTTCTCCACGATGTCGGATTTCGGCATCTTCAGCCCCGAGATTGTTCTCTGGCCGTCGACCAACTTCGTCGAGAACTTTAAAAACCTGCAGGCGGACACCGACTTCCTCCGCGCGATGTTCATCTCCATCGGCGTCGCGGCGATCTATACGTTTCTGTCGGTGCTTCTCACTTCGATGGCCGGCTGGGCGCTGGCGCGCTACCGCTTCGTCGGGCGGTCAATCGTGATTGGCATCATTCTTGGGACCATCACGCTGCCCTTTGCCGTCGTCGTCATCCCGCAGTTCATCATGGTGGCCCGCGAATTCAGGCTGGCAAACACGTGGATCGCGCTGATCGTCCCGCCGCTCTTCAATTCCCTCGGCGTTCTTTTCATGCGTCAGGCCTTTTCGATGATGCCCGGCGAGCTCTTCGATGCCGCACGTGTCGAGGGCGTCAAGGAGTGGCAAATCTTCCTTCGCATCGCCCTGCCGCTTGCAAGGCCGACGATGGCAGCGCTCGCCATCATCCTCTTCCTGCACTCCTGGAACAACTACCTCTGGCCGCTCCTCATCAACTCCAAGCCCGGAATGATGACGGCGCCTGTGGCCCTTGGAACGCTGATCGGTCTGACCAAGGTGTCCTGGGGAGGCATCATGGCGGGTGCAATCATGCTGACAGCCCCGATCCTGGTCGTCTTTGTGTTCCTGCAACGCCACTTCATCGCCGGCATCGCGGCCGGCGCAGTCAAATAATCGGGGAACGCCTGATGTCGGAACTTTCGTTGAAAAATGTCGTCAAGCGCTTCGGCGCGCTAGAAATCATCCATGGCGCCAATCTTGAAGTGAAGGACGGCGAATTTGTCGTCTTCGTCGGCCCTTCCGGCTGCGGCAAGTCGACATTGCTTCGCATGATCGCGGGCCTTGAGGACATCACGGGTGGCGAGATCAATATCGGCGGCAAGGTGGTCAATGACGTCGAACCTGCCGAGCGCGGCATCGCCATGGTCTTCCAATCCTACGCGCTCTACCCGCACATGACTGTCGAGGAAAATCTGAGCTTCGGCCTGCGCATGAACGGCAACCCGAAGCAGGATACGGAAAAGCGCGTCAAGCACGCGGCCAACATCCTGCAGATCAACGAGTTGATGCAGCGACGGCCGAAGCAACTGTCCGGCGGCCAGCGCCAGCGCGTCGCCATCGGCCGTGCCATCGTGCGCGAACCGCAGGTCTTCCTGTTCGATGAACCGCTGTCGAACCTGGATGCCGAACTGCGGGTGCAGATGCGTGTCGAGATATCACGACTGCACAAGCAGCTCGGTACGACGATGATCTATGTTACCCACGACCAGACCGAAGCGATGACGCTCGCCGACAAGATCGTCGTCCTGCGGGCCGGCAACATCGAGCAGGTGGGCGCGCCGCTGGACCTTTATGATGATCCCGCCAACCAGTTCGTTGCCGGCTTCGTCGGTTCGCCGAAAATGAACTTCCTCAAGGCCGAAATCCTGGAACGGAATGCTGCAGGCGTCACGGTTGCGATCACCGGTGACAAGAATGTTCGTCTGACCATGCCAGTAACAGGCACGCTCGAGGCCGGTCAGTCGGTGACGCTTGGGTTGCGCCCGGAGCACTTCGTCGATGCAGGGCAGGGCGATGCGGATCTTGCCGTTACGATCGATGTCGCTGAACACCTCGGCAACACCAGCTACATCTATGCGACCACGGCGGCAGGCGAACAGCTGATCATCGAGCGTCCCGAATCGCGGGCGGCCGGCAATCGCAACACGCTGACTGTCGGTCTAAGCGCCAACCGCAGCTTCCTGTTCGACAGCGCCGGCAACCGCCTCCGGTGACTGCCACCTCATCCCAAGACCTATTCAATGAAAGAGGAATTCCCATGAGCACAGACCAACCGATCCGTTGGGGCATCATCGGCCCGGGTACCATCGCCCGCACCTTCGCGGACGGTATCGCCCATTCGCGCACCGGAAAGCTCGTTGCCATCGCCACCCGCAATCCGGAAAAGCCGGGGCTTGTCGAAAACTTCCCAGGCGCCCGGATCGTCAAAGGTTATGACGCGCTGCTGACAGATGCAGAAATCGACGCGATCTATATCGCGACCCCTCATACCGGCCATGCTGAATGGGCGATCAAGGCGATCCGGTCAGGCAAGCACGTTCTCGTCGAGAAGCCAATTGCGCTGTCCGCGTTCGATGCCGAAGCGATCTATCATGAAGCTAGAAAGGCTGGCGTCTTCGCCGGGGAAGCCTTCATGTATCGGGTTCACCCGCAGACCGCCAAGATCGTCGAACTGGTCAAGAGCGGCGTCATTGGCACTGTACGGATCATCCGTTCGAGCTTTGGTTTCAACATGGGCTCGTTCAAACCCGAACACCGTCTCTTTTCCAATGATACCGCCGGTGGCGGCATCCTCGACGTCGGCGGCTATCCGGCCTCCATGGCGCGGTTGATTGCGGGTGCTGCCGAGGGCAAACCGTTCCTCGAACCGGACAAGGTCTCCGGTGTCGGTCATCTCGGTCAGTCGGGTGTCGATGAATGGGCCTCCGCGGTCCTGAAATTTCCGAACGGCGTTATCGCCGAAGTGTCCTGCTCCATCATGGCGCAACAGGACAACACGCTGCGCATCATCGGTTCGGAGGGTCGCATCGAGGTCAAGGACTTCTGGTTTGCCTCCGGTCACAAGGGCGGCGTCGGGCGGATCGAGATCTTCAAGGGCAGCGAGCAGCAGACCGTCGAGGTCAAGGAAGACCGCTGGCTCTATTCATTTGAAGTGGACGCGGCTGGCGATGCAATCGGCGCCGGCGAAAAGGAATTCCGCGCACCCGGCATGGGCTGGAGCGATTCCATCGGAAACCTGCGCGTTCTCGATCAATGGCGCGCCTCGATCGGCCTGGAATATGGCGTCGAGAAGTCAGACAGGCGGACCACGAACCTTGCAGGCGGTATCGTTCGGCGCGGCAGCAGTATTCCACAGCGGCAGATCCCCGGCATTTCCAAGCCTGCTTCGGTCGTCACTCTCGGCTTCGAGTTCTTCCCGAATTTCGCTGCCGCGTCGCTGACCCTCGACGCCTTCTACGAGGCAGGCGGCAACGTCTTCGACACGGCCTTCGTCTATGGCGGTGGCAAGACGGAGAGCATATTTGGTGACTGGCATACGAGCCGGAATGTTCCGCGCGACGAGATCGTGCTGATCGGGAAGGGCGTTCACTCCCCACTTTGCTACCCCGATGTGATCGGCAAGCAGCTCGACCAGTCGTTGAACCGCCTGAAGACCGATTACGTCGACATCTACTTCATGCATCGCGACAACACCGATATTCCGGTCGGCGAGTTTGTCGACGCCATGGACGCGGAAGTCAGGCGCGGTCGGATCCGTGGCATCTTCGGCGGTTCAAACTGGACGCGAGAGCGCATGGATGAAGCCGCAGCCTACGCCGCCAAGAACGGCAAGACGGCGCCGGCTGCCCTTTCCAACAACTTCTCGCTTGCCGAAATGCTTGATCCGATCTGGGCTGGATGCGTGGCGGCCTCCGACGACGACTGGAAGAAATGGCTGAACGCAAAGCAGATCCCGAACTTCGCCTGGTCGAGCCAGGGCCGCGGCTTCTTTACCGACCGTGCGGGCCGCGGCAAGCACGACGATGAAGAAATCGTCCGTTGCTGGTATTCGGATCGCAACTTCGACCGCCGGGACAGGGCCATCGAGCTGGCAACCAAGCTCGGCCGCAGCCCGATCCATATCGCGCTCGCCTATGTGATCGCCCAGCCTTTCCCGGTCATTCCCCTGATCGGGCCGCGCACTATCGCCGAACTGGAAGACAGCCTCTCGGCGCTCGACATCAAGCTCACACCAGAACAGGTGAGGTGGCTGGAAGGCTGAGCCGACAGCAACAATCGCCCGGGTCTGCCTAACACCAGTCCCGGGCGCATGACCTGCCGAGACAGCATGGGGAGCACGCAGCGCTGGAGCGGGGCGCCATCGGGGCGTATAGTGGAACGCTTTAGGCCTCCCACGGCCTCACCCTGATTGCCAAAGAAGGGGAGCAAACCATGCTAAGGCTGGCACTGATCACCGCGCCAATGGCGCTCGTGACCTTCACCGCTCTGGCTCAAGAGCCTGTTGTGGGTAACTGGAAGACACAAGTCGGCACCACCGCGACCATCGACGAATGCGCCCAAGGCTACTGCATTACCATGAAAACTGGCAGTAATGCGGGAAGGCGCATAGGCTCGTTCAAAGGCAGCAACGGCAATTTCACCGGCAGCATCATCGAGCCCGAGAGCAAGAAGACATTCACTGGCGTACTGACCCTGAGCGGCGACACCGTGCGCATGCGCGGCTGCACGATGAAGGTGATCTGCGTCTCGCTTGTCTGGACGCGATTGTGATGGGCAATCCGAACTGGTGCCGGCTCTCGTGAGCCGTCAGTTAGTTTCGCCTCACCTCATCGATAACCTGCCGGTATTCCTCCGCGATCGAGATTGCCGCTTTTGCGACCAACGGATTGACTGATTTGCGATCAATAGCATCAGAGCAGGCTTCGAATACGCCGCGCAGCTCGCTCTCGATCCAGAAGAGTTCCGGGTAGTGCTCCACCAGAACCTGCGGGAGAAATTTTGCCTTCTCTCTCATGGACTTGGAGCAGACCAGAATGTCCGGATCTGCAGTGGTCGCATCGAGAATCGCTGCTTCAAGCTGACCAGTGGCGCTGACGATATCGGTAACCAAAGCCGTCATTTTTCCCTCCTGACAAAGGAACCCCGGCAAAGGTCATGCATACGCCGTGCCAAACTGATGAAGGGCGGCCTTACGGCTGCAGAAAGACGCCCTTGGCAGCGTTCGATGCCGAAGTGTTGATCTGACGTGCCGTTTCCCCGATCCCGCCGCGAACTAGTTTCTGTCACAACTGGTGGCAGGCTACGCAGGGGTGGATGCAATGAAAACGCTTCGAAAAATGATGTGCCTGGGAATAGTGCTTGCCGTCGCGGGCGTCGCAACGGCGTGTTCGACGAGCTCGGATGCTCCCAGAACGACGGGGTCAGTCGGGTATGGCGCTCACAATGCCGACTTTGCACTGCGGCCAGCGTGCAGTGGCGGATTTGGCAACGATCGGCCCTGCAGTTACTGAAGCAGGCGAACCGTTTGCCAAGCGTATCCCGCCGGCTATCGGGCACGATGGCTATTGGCTGGCGGCTGCCTGTGTGATCCCGCCCAGAATGCGGCTTGGCAGAAAAATGATCAGCGATGCAGCGCCTTCGATCACCGATGCGCCGTCGGCAAGCATTGTCTGACCGGCGGGGGGCTCGTCATCTCTGATAAGACCACGCATCAAAGTATCGTTGTTGACCATGTCCATCAGCGTCGGTGAACTCGCAAAGACGCTGTGTGTGCCGCCATCAACAGCAGAGGCATCGATGACCGCGATCTCTCTCGCCTGAAGGACGGCGAGCTCGGAGCCACTGCCGACGCGCGGACGGCCGCCTGCCAATCGCCGGGAAAACCCGAGCGCGCGATCACGGCGCGAGACGATGATTGTAAACGGTTTCGGTATGTCACCAATGTCGTCAAGCTGGCTGAGGAACACGTCGACATCGATATCGGGCGCAGCAAGAACCACGCCCCCCAGCCGCTTCAATGCACTGGTGCGCCCCCTGAGGGCGAGATCGCGCAGTGCCTCGGTGACGACATAGGCACCCATGGAATGACCAACCAGGATTATTCGCTTCGCATTGGTTTCGGCTGCGATCTCGATTGTTTCGGCAAGGCCCCGCCGGCCAACAAGGGCGCTGTCACGATCGAAGACGTAGAGCGGAACCGACGCGCCTGACGGCCAGGCGTAATGCAACGAGACCGACTTGACATCGAAGTCGTAGCTGATCTGGGCGTTTCGAAAGACGCTATCGGCGAAGTTGTTGTTGTAACCGTGGACGAAGATGAAGATCTCACGGTTTTCGGGCGCCTTCTGTGCCAGCGCCGCATTAAGCCGTCGGATGAAGTCCTCTCGCCCGGCAATTGGCTGATAGGTCCTTGCCGAAAAGTGCCTTCTCGGATCGGGGGTCCTGCCACTTTTCTCGACGCGGCCGGCAACATGGTTTTGCGGGATCCCAACGTCGATTTCTGCAAAATTCAACGTTTTCGACCGCTCAGCCGAGTATGGCAGGGAGAGATTATTGGATCGGGCGCGGTTGGTCGCGACATAGATCGGAACGATGGCTCGCGGTTCTGCGCCTGATGATGATGCGACGGGGAGGCCAAGGACCGCACGCGGTCCGCCACAACCGACGAGAGCCAACAGGATGACGACAATGACCGACAAACGGATTGAGGACACGGGTGCGACCTAATCTTCTGCCAAGCTAATCAAAACGGTCAACAACAAAGACAAGCGGTCCGGTGGCTCCCTGTGGCAACATGCATGATCCGAAGCACGCCATTGTTCTAAGCTATCCGCAGCAGTTGCGGTAGATAAATTCCAGTCCTGCGCGAAGTATTCAATTTGCCGTCGAGCTCCGCTATCATCGGGCGGCATCCGGAAACTCTATCACTATTCAAGGGGCGAGCATGCAGGAAGCGGGCGGTGGTCGCATGATCGGTTCGATAGCAACCGGTATCTTGGTGCTTGCTTTGCTTTATGTCGCCCAATCGATCTTTGCGCCCCTGATCTTTTCGCTCTTTGTCATAGCCCTGGTCTGGCCATGCCAGGCCGCCCTGCAGCGCTGGCTTCCCAAGCTCGTCGCCCTCCTGATAACGCTTATCGTCACAATGACCGTTATCATCGCGATCGGGTCTGCGGTAGCGTGGGGGTTTGGCAAGCTCGCGCAATGGCTGTTCGTCAATGCTGACCGTTTCCAGGCAGTCTATGTCGACTGGACAAATTGGCTGGAGGAGCGGGGCCTTGCGGTCGCTGGTCCCCTGGCCGACCGTTTCGATGTTGCCTGGCTGGTTGGTTTCGTGCAGGGAATGGCCGGCCGCTTGAACAGCTTCGCCGGCTTCGCGCTGCTGGTCTTCATTTTCGTCATGCTCGGCCTCCTCGAGGTCGAAGACTTCAACAAACGCCTTGTCTCTCCCGCAGCGCAACCTCACGGAATGCGTATCCTGACTGCCAATCGCGTGATTGGTGCCAAGCTGCGTCGCTTCATGACCGTGCGGACGTTTGCCAGTATCCTGACCGGACTGGTGGTCTGGCTGTTTGCGCTGGGTGCAGGGCTTGAACTTGCCACCGCTTGGGGCGCGATCGCATTCGCGCTCAACTACATCCCCTTCCTCGGAGCGTTTGTCGCAACCGCGCTCCCAACCCTGTTTGCCATTGCCCAATTCGAGAAATGGCAATCCGTGGTCTTGATATTCGCAAGTCTGAACGTGATCCAGTTCATCATCGGGAGCTATCTGGAGCCGCGCCTTACCGGCGCGTCGCTGGCAATATCCCCCTTCGCCGTCATTTTCGCTGTCTTCTTCTGGAGCTTCATGTGGGGCATCTCCGGTGCCTTCATCGGCGTGCCTATTCTGATCGCCTTCATCGTCTATTGCGCAGGCACGCCATCTGGAAAGTGGATCGCGACGCTGCTGTCGGGCGGCGCAAACGCACACCCGGATCACGGCGTGATGAAGCAGGATCTGTAGCACATCGAGTGCCTTCCAGAGGCTCGCTGAAGTCCAACCAATATCGCGTTCGTCAAGCCTCAGATATGGGTTGCGTGACCCTCACCCCGCGCTTGACCAGCTGCGATGATGTGCTTTCAGTTTGAGCCAGCGGCAAGACGGAGTTTTCTGGCGCGTCGCAGCGACGCAGAGCGCCGGTGACGGAACCGGTGGCTCCCCGGCCAATGGGTTGCCTCGAGCATTGTTCGCCCTACGCGGGTTGGCCCGCCTTTTCTGCCACCATGACAATAATCTTGTGAAAGATCCGAGACTAGGGCACAATTTATAAATGCACCTGAGGTGCGCAACTATCTCAAATCCGGCCATCACGCGCTGGGTGACAGTTTGCGTGGGAGGGTCGCGTCGATGGGTCAGGGGTTTTTTCTTCTGTTCGCGACGGTGTGCGTGATTGCGGCACTCATTGTGGTCGTGGCGCGCAATCCCGTTCATAGCGCATTGGCGTTGATGGCCTGCTTCCTGCAGATCTCGGCAATCTTCATCCTGCTTGAAGCACCGTTGCCCGCCGTCATCCAGATATTCGTCTATGTCGGCGCGATCATGGTCCTCTTCCTGTTCGTGATCATGATGATCGATGTACGCGAAGCCGTGTTGCAGCGGTTCTTGCCGGGCCCCAACCTGCCCGCTCTTGTGCTGCTGGTCCTGCTTGGGATCGAGATGCTTGCGTTGGTGCTCTGGAGCAGCCGCTTTTCGGTTGCGTTGCCCCCCGCAATATCAAGCGAAGACTCGGTCAGGCAACTTAGCACGGCACTTTTCGCCGACTATCTCCTGCCGTTTGAAACAGCCTCCGTCATCCTGCTGGCCGCCCTGGTCGGCGCCATCGTGCTGGCGAGAAAGGACGAGCGATAATGGTACCGCTCTCCTGGTTCATCCTGCTCGGAGTGGTCGTCTTCGTGATTGGGGCGGCCGGCGTCTTGCTGAGACGCAATATCCTGGTCGTGCTGATGTCGCTGGAGCTGCTGCTCAACTCGGTCAACATCAACTTCATCGCATTTGGGCGCCAGCATGGTGATTTCCGCGGCCAGGTTTTCGCGATCTTCGTCATCGCGATCACCGCGGCGGAAGTTGCAGTCGCCCTTGGCATCCTGGTCGCCTTTGTGAGGAACAAATCCACTCTCAAGGTCGACGATGTGACGATGATGAAAGGATAGCGGTTTGGACCCGGTGACATCGATCCGGCCGCTGCTTGCCATCGCCATACCAGGTCTGGCGGCCCTTGCGATTCTCCTTTTGAACAACCGTGAGAAACTCCGCGACGCCGTCTCGCCGATCGCCGCGGTCGCCATGTTTGCGATTGTCGCCTCGATGGCGCCAACAGTGCTTTCCGGCCAGACAATCGACTTGCGCCTGTTCGAGGTCCTGCCGGGGATTGACTTTGCCTTCCGGGTCGACGCGCTCGGCATGGTGTTTGCCACCGTCTCATCGCTGCTATGGATCGCGGCGGCGATCTATTCCATCGGCTACATGCGACATTTGAAGGAGCACGCGCAGACCCGGTTCTTCGCCTGCTTCGCCAGCAGCCTTGCGGCCGCCGCCGGCGGCGCCTTCGCGGCCAATCTGTTCACACTGGTGATATTCTACGAGGTGCTCAGCCTCGTTACCTACCCGCTCGTCTATCACCACGAGGACGAAGCGGCATGGACTGGCAGCCGCAAATACCTCGCCTATCTGATGGGCGCCTCGAAGAGCGCACTTCTGGCCGCTCTGGCCCTGACCTACTCGATTGCGGGATCGCTCGACTTTGTGGCGGGTGGTCTGCTGGCGGGGGTTAATGCTACTGCAGCGCTGCTGACGGTGGTCTACTTCTGCTATCTCTTCGGCTTCGCCAAGGCTGCGGTGATGCCGATGCACGCCTGGCTGCCAGCCGCGATGGTGGCGCCGACACCTGTCAGCGCGCTCCTGCATGCCGTGGCCGTCGTCAAGATGGGCGTCTTTTGCGTATTGCGGGTGGTTTTTCATGTCTTCGGCACCGGGCTGATGGGCAGTCTGCATCTCGGCATCGCCACGGCCTATCTGGTCTCGTTCACGATCCTGATGGCGTCTGTCTACGCGCTCACGCGGGACGACCTGAAGGCGAGGCTCGCCTATTCGACGGTCAGCCAACTCTCCTATATCGTGCTCGGCGCGGTTCTGCTGTCGCCGGTCGCCATGGTCGGCGGCATCGTCCACATTGCGGCGCATGCCTTCTCCAAGATCACCCTGTTTTTCTGCGCCGGGTCGATCTATTGCGCGTCGGGGAAGCGCAACATCAGCGACATGGCCGGGATCGGCCGCCGGCTGCCCTGGACGATGGGGGCGTTCTTCGTCGGGTCGCTGAGCATGATCGGGGTGCCCCCGACCGCCGGTTTCGTCAGCAAATGGTATCTGACGCTGGGCTCTATGGAGGCGGGGGATGTTGCCTTCCTGATCGTGCTTTTGGTGAGTTCGGTTCTGAACGCCGCCTATTTCCTGCCAGTGACCTATCTCGCCTTCTTCAGGACGGAGGCGGAGGGGAGCCCGGAAACGGTCCGGGAAATTCCGATGATGACGATCCCGTTGGTCGCAACCGCGATCCTGTCTGTCTCGATGGGTGTCTTTCCCAACTATTTCCTCGCTCTGGCGGAAGGAGTTGTCAGATGATCAAGCGCGTGGTCGATTTCTTTGGCGAGGAGAGATATGCCAGCCAGCGACGCCGGCTGTTCTACCTTGCGCTTGTTCTGATCGTCATCGCGGACTTTCTGGTCCCGCGCGAACACGCAGAATACCTCTGGGACCGCCTGCCGGGCTGGTCGGCCGTCTACGGATTCGTATCCTGTGTACTGCTGATCTTCGTTTCCAAGTTCCTCGGCCATCAGGGTGGGCTCATGCGGCGCGAGGACTATTATGATTGACTTCGTCCATCCCGCCCTGCTGTTCGTTCTTGGTGCCGTGCCGATCCCTTTCCTTAAGGATCCGATCCGCAGGATCTATCTGGTGCTGGTCCCGCTGCTGGGCCTGCTTGCAGTGGTCACAATGCAGCCGGGCAGCTATGGGGCGACGCAGTTCCTGGGGCAGGACATCCTGATTGCCAGGGTCGACAAGCTCAGCATCGTCTTCGCGACGGTTTTTGCGATCATGGCTCTGATCGGAACGGTCTACGCCCTGCACCTGTCTCACCCCGGCCAGCACGTCGCGGCGTTCGTCTACGTCGGCAGCTCGCTTGGCGTGGTGTTCGCCGGCGACTACCTGACCCTCTACCTGTTCTGGGAAATCATGGCGTTTGCTTCGGCCTATCTGGTCTTCGCACAGGGCGGTCAGCGAGCCATCGGTGCCGGTTTCCGGTACCTCATGGTCCATGTCACGGGGGGCGTCGTCCTGCTTGGCGGTATCATTCTCCATGGACATTCAACAGGATCGCTCCTCTTCGGACCGATCGGGGAAATGGGCACCGGGACTTACCTGATCCTTGCAGGGTTCCTGCTCAACGCTGCCGTACCACCGCTCAACGCCTGGCTGACAGACGCCTATCCCGAGGCGACCGTGACGGGAGCGGTGTTCATGAGCGCCTTCACCACGAAGACCGCGGTCTATGTACTCGCCCGTGCCTTTCCAGGAACCGAGCTTCTTGTCTGGCTTGGCACCGCGATGGCGCTTTACGGCGTCGTCTATGCGGTCCTGGAAAACGACTGCCGGCGCCTCCTGGCCTATCACATCGTCAGTCAAGTGGGCTACATGGTGGCCGGCATCGGGATCGGAACCGAAATGGCGGTTAACGGGGCCACTAGTCATGCCTTCGCGCACATCCTCTACAAGTCCCTACTGTTCATGGGCGCCGGGGCGGTGATCCATGTTACGGGCAGGCGCAAGCTGACCGAACTCGGCGGGCTCTACAAGAGCATGCCGGTAACCGTTGCACTCTACATGATCGGTGCTTTCGCGATCTCGGCATTTCCATTCTTCTCGGGCTTCGTGACCAAGTCGATGGTGATTGCCGCTGCGGGCGAGGATCATCGGGCGCTCGTGGTGCTGGCCCTGACCATGGCGTCCTCCGGCACTTTCCTGCACACCGGGCTCAAGCTTCCCTATTACATGTTTTTCGGGACGGACCGAAGGCTTCAGGCGCGGGAGCCGCCAGCAAACATGCTGGTGGCAATGGCCATGGCGGCGGTGCTCTGCATCGCGATCGGGGTTTTTCCGCAGCCGCTCTACGCGCTCCTGCCATACCCGGTCGACTTCGAACCCTATACGGGCTCCCACGTCACCGAGACCCTCGGCATACTGATGTTTACCGCCCTGGGTTTTATACTGTTCCTCAGGGCGCTCGACCCCGAGAATACGATCAGCCTCGACACCGACTGGTTCTATCGCAAGGGCGCGCGGGCATTCATGTGGTTCGCCGAAAAGCCGCTCGCGCGCTACGAGCAGGCGGTGAGCAACGTATCGGAGACAGTGGCGCTGCCCCTCCTCTACCACGCGGCGCGGGCAGGACTGCGGATCGATGTCGTCGCCGTAGATGGCGTCGTGAACGGCGTCGCCCACTCGATCCTGCGCGGTGGCGGGGCGCTGCGGCGGCTCCAGACGGGCGTCGTGACCCATTACGCACTGGCGATGATTGTCGGTGTGATCGCAGCCACCGTCATTCTCGCCGTGGCGTGGCGATAGGGGGCGTTCATGGGGTTGCCGCTGCTCAGCCTCATCGTATTCACGCCCGCCATCGGGGCAGGGGTGTTGATGCTTCTGCGCAGCGAAGGTGCGATCAGATGGACAGCACTGGGCGTCGCCATCCTCGATCTCGTCCTCTGCATCATCATGCTTGCGCGTTTTGACACCACGACGCACGCGATGCAGTTCAGCGAAAGACACCTCTGGGTGCCCGCGCTTGGGATCAGCTATGCGCTAGGCGTGGACGGGATCAGCGCGCTTTTCGTATTCCTGAGCGCGCTCCTTGGCGCGATCTGCGTGCTGGCCTCATGGGTCGCGATTGACCGGAGGGTGAAAGCCTTCATGGTCAGCCTGCTAGCCATGCAGGCGCTGATGCTCGGAGTGTTCTGCGCGCTCGACCTGTTCCTGTTCTATGTCTTTTGGGAAGCGATGCTGATCCCGATGTACCTCATCATCGGCGTCTGGGGTGGCGAGGGCCGGGTCTATGCGGCATTCAAGTTCTTCCTCTACACCTTGGCCGGCAGCGTCCTCTTCCTGATCGGCGTCATCGTGCTCTATTTCAATGGCGGCGAGACCTTCGACATCCTCGCGCTGACAGCGCAGGAATTGCCGTTCCGGATCCAGTCGTGGCTGTTCTTCGCCTTCCTGGTCGCCTTTGCAGTCAAGGTACCCATGGTTCCGCTCCACACCTGGCTGCCGGACGCCCATGTCCAGGCCCCGACGGCAGGTAGCATCATCCTTGCCGGCGTGCTCCTGAAGATGGGCGCCTACGGTTTCCTCAGGTTCTCTCTGCCGATGCTACCGGAAGCGTCGGCCTATTATTCCACGCCGATGCTGGCGCTTTCGGCCCTTGCGATCGTCTACGGCGGGCTGCTTGCGCTGGCGCAGGATGATCTCAAGAAACTGGTCGCCTATTCAAGCATCAGTCACATGGGCTTCGTGACACTGGGGATCTTTACGCTGAACCTGCGGGGGCTCGAGGGCGCCATCCTCCAGATGTTCAATCACGGCGTAACGACGGGCGCGCTGTTCCTGTTCGTCGGCCTGATCTACGAGCGGACGCATACGCGCAGCATCGCGGATTATGGCGGGTTGATGAAGGCAGCGCCTGTCTATACCGCGTTTTTCCTGCTGTTCACGCTGTCGTCGATGGCGCTCCCGGGAACGAATTCATTCGTCGGCGAACTGCTCGTGCTGTCAGCTGGCTTTGCGGCCAACCTAGTTGTCGGTGCGGCAGCCGTCTTTGGCGCCTTGCTGGGCGCGGCCTACCTGCTCGGCATGTATGGGAAAGTTGCGCTCGGTCCGGCAAAGGTCAGTGCGAAGTTCAAGATACGCGATCTCAACGCCCGCGAGATGGCGGCGATCCTGCCGCTGGCGCTCTTCGTGCTCTGGGTCGGCTTTTATCCAAAGCCCTTTCTCGGCATCATCGACGCCTCGGTGAAGCAGCTCATGCTACATGTGCACGGTGAGGGGAGTGTCCAATGACTGCTGCCGCGCTCTTGCAGTCGATTGTAGCAAGCCTGCCCGAAATCGTGGTCGTCACGGGGGCCTGCATCCTCCTCATCCTCGGACAGCTTGTCCGGAAAGGGCAGGAGCAATTCCTTCTTTCGGCATCGGTCGCGGTGGTCCTGACAGCCGCTGTCCTGACGATCATGCTCGCCGGCGAGGTGCGCCCCGCTTACACGGGCATGTTCATCGCCGACCGCTTTTCGGTCTTTTTCAAGATGGTCTTTTATCTGGCCACCGTTCTGACACTCCTCCTTTCCAGAAAATATGCGGAGATCGAAGGCATCGCGAACAGCGAATATCATGTCCTGTTGCTCCTTGCGCTTTCAGGAATGATGATCATGGCCTCGGCGATCGATCTCCTGTCGATCTATGTTGGCCTCGAACTGATGGCGCTTTGCACCTATGTTCTGACCGGCTTCCTGCGCAAAGAACGGCGGTCGAACGAAGCAGCGCTGAAATATGTGATCCTTGGCTCGGCCTCGACCGGGATTTTCCTTTATGGCGTCTCGCTGGTCTACGGGCTGACCGGCACGACGCAACTGGATGGGGTCGCTGCGGCTGTGACCGGTGCCCGGCCCGATCCCGGATTGTTGCTTGCTGTCGTCTTCATTGTCGCGGGGCTGGTCTTCAAGGTCGGCGCGGTTCCGTTCCACATGTGGTTGCCGGACGCCTATGAAGGAGCGCCGACAACCATCACCGCCTTCATGTCTGTCGGACCAAAAGCGGCGGGTTTTGCAGTGATCCTGCGCGTATTTCTCAACCCGCTGGTCGCAGCTTCAAATGCCTGGATCATCGTCGCTGTCATCGCCGTCGCGACGATGGCGCTCGGCAGTTTCTCAGCGCTGGTGCAGGACAATTTCAAGCGCCTGCTCGCCTATTCCAGCATTGCCCATGCCGGCTTTGCCCTATTCGGCGTGGTAGCCGGCGGCGCAGATGGGATCGCCAGCGTGATGCTCTACCTGCTGATCTACTCGTTCATGAATCTCGGCATTTTCGGCACCATCATCATGATGCGCAACGGCGATTTCTCGGGCGAGACTATCGATGACTATGCCGGTCTTTCCAAGTCGCATCCCGGGCTGGCGCTTTTGATGCTACTCTATCTGTTCTCACTGGCGGGCATTCCACCGACGGCCGGATTCTTTGCCAAGTTCTACGTGCTTGTCGCGCTGGTCGAGCAAGGGTTCGTCATACTGGCGGTGACCGCAGTACTGCTCAGTGTTGTGGCGGCCTATTTCTATATCCGCATCGCCATGCTGATCTACATGCGCGAACCCAAAAGGGCGTTTTCCCCCGCACTGTCTCCCTTGTTGCGCGCCACGCTTGCCTTTACCGCCGCCGGCACCATAGGAATTGGCCTGTTTCCGGCATGGTTTCTGAGGCTTGCCCAGCATTCGGTGTTTGGCGGCTGATCTATTGAATTTGCAATGATCCACCCGACGGAATACACTGACAATTCTAGAAAGGATTGCCAAAGTCGCTCCCTTTGCGACCGCACCTCCGGTTCCGAACTGGCGCCGGCGGCGGCCTGAAAAGAACCTCGGTGGGCGACCGCAGCAATGCGATATGGCCATGACTGCAATGGAATTCCTGCCAGTCCTCGTCATGGTCGCCGGAGTTGCTCTGGTGACGGGAGCAACGCTTTTTGTCTCGTCACTGCTGCGGCCATCCAATCCCTATCCTGCAAAGAACGTGGCCTATGAATGCGGCATGGACCCGGCCGGCGAGGCCGCCGGCGGCCGTTTCAGGGTGCAGTTCTTCATGCTGGCGATCCTGCTGGTGGTCTTCGACGTCGAGACGATGTTTCTCTTTCCCTGGGCCGTCGTCCTGAAGGACATCGGTCTGGTCGCCTATGTCGAGATGTTTGTCTTCATGTTGCTGCTGATCGTGGGTTTCGCCTACGCCTGGCTGAAGGGAGCGCTGGAATGGGAGGCGTAGGCGATGCGATCCGCGACAGCGTGCTGTTCACGACTGCCGACAGCATCATCGGCTGGAGCCGACGCTCGGCGCTGTGGCCAGAAACCTTCGGCATTGCCTGCTGCGCCATAGAGATGATCTCGGCAGGATGCGCGCGTTACGACCTCGACCGGTTCGGCGTGGTGTTCCGGCCTTCGCCGCGCCAATCCGACGTGATGATCATCGCCGGTACCGTGACCCGGAAATTCGCGCCCGTCGTGCGCCGGCTTTATGACCAGATGCCGGAGCCGCGCTGGGTGATCGCGATGGGCACCTGCGCGATCTCGGGCGGGGTCTACAATACCTATGCGGTGGTGCAGGGATCGGAAACCTTCGTGCCGGTGGACGTGCATGTCCCCGGCTGCCCGCCTCGACCCGAGGCGCTGATGCACGGCTTCCTGCTGCTTCAGGAGAAGATCAAGAAATCCCGCGCGCTGGCCGGGACGCCTCTCGATCGGATTGCAGCCTCATGAGCGTCAAATCGTCTTTCAATCCCGCTCTGGTCATCGAACATTTCAACGCCGCAATCGAGGATCTCGGCGCCAGGCAGGGCGTTCATGCCTTTGCCGTTCCACCGGAAATGATCGTTGAGTTCTGCCGATTTCTGAAACAGCACCCGGCGCTGCAGTTCAATTTCCTGTCCGATATCTGCGGCGTCGATCATTACCCCGAGCTGCCACGCTATGAGGCCGTCTACCACCTCTATTCGCTGGAGAACAAATGGCGCGTGCGCATCAAGTGCCGCCTTAGTGATCCGCCAAGCGTCCCCTCGGTGACGGGCATCTGGCGGACGGCCAATTGGCATGAGCGCGAAGCCTGGGACATGTACGGTATCAAGTTCGAGGGCCATCCCGATCTGCGCCGGATCTACATGTGGGAAGGCTTCGAGGGCTTTCCCCAGCGCAAGGATTTCCCCTTGAGGGGCTACAAGGACAAACTGAATCCCTTCGGTGCCGAAGGTCCGCCGCCGACACAGCCGGACATTGCCACCAGGGACATCCCACAAGGAGGCCGTTCTACGCCGGAGAGTTGAGATGACCGAAGTCACCGAACTCAGCAGGCCGCAAGGCGAAGCGCTCCACACCAAGGAAGTGCTTCTCAATCTCGGCCCGCAGCACCCCAGCACTCACGGGGTGCTCCGGCTCGTTCTCGAACTGGACGGCGAGTATGTCGAGCGCGTGGACCCGCACATCGGCTACCTCCATCGCGGCACGGAAAAGCTCGCCGAGAGCTTCACCTACACCCAGATTTTCCCGCTGACCGACCGGCTCGATTATCTCTGTCCGCCGTCGAACAATCTGGCCTTCGCGCTGGCGGTGGAGAAGCTCCTCGGCATCGAAGCGCCGATCCGCGCTCAGTATATCCGCGTGATGATGGCCGAACTGGCAAGGATTTCCGGTCATCTCCTGATCACCGGTGCGCTGCCAATGGACCTCGGTGCAATGACTGCGCTGCTCTACGTCATGCGTGAGCGCGAAATGATCATGGACTTGCTGGAGATGATTACCGGCGCGCGCATGCACACGTCCTTTTGCAGGGTTGGCGGAGTGCGCGAGGATCTGCCCGATGGCTTCCTACCCAAGATCAGAGAGTTCTGCGACATCTTCCCGAACCGGATCCGCGACTATGAGCGATTGCTCGAAGATAACAGGGTCTTCCTCAAGCGCACGAAGGGGATCGGCGTGATCTCCGGCGAAGATGCGGTCGATCTTGGTCTGAGTGGCCCGAACCTGCGGGCCTCAGGTGTCGACTGGGATATCCGCCGCGACGAGCCCTACGAGATTTATGAAAGGCTCGCCTTCAACGTCATCACCCGCAACGAGGGCGATTGCTATGCGCGCTGGCGGTGCCGCGTTGACGAGATGCGCGAAAGCATCGCGATCATCGAACAATGCCTCGAGCAGATGCCGGACGGGCCATTCCAGATCGACATGCCGACGATCGCGTTCCCGGTGGACAAGGAACGCGTGCATTGTTCGATGGAGGCCCTGATCCAGCATTTCGACCTGTCGGCCTACGGCTTTAGCGTACCCAAGGGCGAGGTCTATTCGGCGATCGAGGCGCCAAAGGGTGAATTGGGCTTCTACATTATCAGCGATGGGTCGCCGAAACCGTTCCGCATGAAAGTGCGCGCCCCGTCCTTCGTCAATCTGCAGGGGCTCTTCGGGGTGACCAACGCACACTACCTGGCCGACATGATAGCCGTGCTGGGTAGCCTCGACCCGGTGATGGCGGAGGTGGACAAGTAACTGGAGATCTGGATGCAATGAGCATGCGCGAAAAAATAGAAGCAGCGGCAGCGCGGTATCCGAACCAGCGCTCAGCGATCATGCCCGCGCTTCTGATCGCGCAGAAAGAACATGGTTATCTGCCGGGCCCCGTGCTCGAGGAGGTCGCCGACATCCTTGGCGTCGAGCGGATCTGGGTTTACGAGCTGGCGACTTTTTACACGCTCTTCCATACCGAACCGATTGGCCTGTTCCACCTGCAGCTCTGTGACAATGTTTCCTGCATGCTGTGCGGCTCGGAGAACCTGCTGAAACATCTCGAAACGGTGCTGCAGATCAGGAAGGGAGAGACGACCCCGGACGGGCTATTCACGCTTTCGACCGTGGAATGCCTCGGGGCCTGCGAGATGGCTCCAGTGATGCAGGTTGGCGACGACTACCATGGCAAGCTGGATGACGCGCGGGTAGATCAACTGCTCGACAGTCTTCGGGCAGGAGTGTCGCAAGCGGCAGGCATTGAGCCCGCTTCGGCGCGGCCGCCGGGAGAGTAAAGCCATGTTCGAGCCGGTTCTCCTCAAGAACATAAATGCCCAGGATGGTCATTTGTTGTCGACCTATGAAGCCGGCGGCGGCTACCAGGCGCTGAAGAAGGCGCTGCGCGAGCACGCCCCCGACGAGGTCATCGACCTCGTCAAGGAGGCAAACCTGCGAGGTCGCGGCGGTGCCGGTTTCCCGACGGGGATGAAATGGAGCTTCGTCCCGAAGCAAACAGGCAAGCCGAAATATCTCTGCTGCAATGCCGACGAGGGCGAGCCCGGTACCTTCAAGGACCGCATCATCATGGAGCGCGACCCACACCAGCTCGTGGAGGGGTTGGCGGTGAGCGCGTACGCAATTGGGGCCAAGACCGCTTATGTCTACGTTCGCGGAGAGTATGTGACAGCGATCCGTCGCCTGGAGCAGGCGATCGCCGAGGCTCACGATAAAGGCTACCTCGGGCAGAAAATCCTGGGCACCGATTTCGATTTCACCGTGCATATCCATTGCGGTGCTGGCGCCTATATTTGCGGCGAGGAGACCGCGATGCTCGATTCGCTCGAGGGTAAACGCGCCCAGCCCCGCCTGAAACCGCCGTTTCCGGCAGTCGAGGGGCTATATGCCAGCCCCACGGTGATCAACAATGTCGAGACGCTTGCCTGCGTGCCGCATATCGTGATGCGTGGCTCGAGGTGGTTTCGGGAGATCGGACCGGACAAGAGCCCCGGCCCGAAGCTCTATTGCGTCAGCGGACAGGTGTTGAAACCCGGTCTCTATGAGCTGCCGATGGGCATACCGCTGCGGGAACTCGTCGAGAGCCACGCCGGCGGCCCGTTGCCGGGACGCAGGATCAAGGCGGTGATCCCGGGCGGGGTCTCGGCGCCGGTCATACCGGAGAGCGGGCTTGATGTGGGGATGGATTTTGACTCGCTTGCTGCCGCCGGCTCGATGCTCGGCTCGGCCGGCGTGATCGTGATCGATGATGCGACCTGTATGGTCAAGGTCGCCACACGGATCGTCGAGTTCTTCCATCATGAATCCTGCGGCAAATGCACCCCATGCCGTGAAGGGTTGGACTGGGCGGTGAAGGTACTGCGCCGGGTCGAGGCGGGCCAAGGTGAGCCCGGTGATCTGGAGCAGCTCGACGCCCTGTGCAAAGGCATTTTCGGAAATACGTTCTGCGCGCTGGGTGACGGCGCGGCGATGGGACTGCGGGCTGCGCTCAAGCATTTCCGCGACGAGTTCGCCGTCCATATCAAGGAGCACAGGTGCCCGTACCACTAGGGTGCATCGGGAGAAGACCGCGAGGAAGCCATGGTTCGCGTCACGATCAATGACCAGACACTGGAGGTGGAGGCCGGGTCTACGGTGCTGCAGGCGGCTCAGAGTCTGGCCATCGACATCCCGACTTTCTGCTATATGGAGCGGCTACCGCCACTGGCCTCGTGCCGGATGTGCCTGATCGAAATCGAAGGACAGCGCAAGCTGCAGCCGTCCTGCGCCACCGCGGTCACCGACGGGATGGTCGTGCGAACGAACACGCAGCTGATTGACGAAACACGTTCATCCATGCTCGACATGCTGCTCGCCAATCACCCCCTCGACTGCCCCATCTGCGACAAGGGCGGCGAGTGTGAACTGCAGAACCAGGTGATGGCCTATGGGCCACGCGAAAGCCGTTTTCGCGATGCCAAACGCGTGTTCCATTCCGAAGATATCCGTCTGAGCCCCGTCGTCATCATGAATGTCAATCGCTGTATCCAGTGCCAGCGCTGCGTGCGCATGTGCGAGGAGGTGGTCGGCGCGGTCGCCTTGGGCACGGTCGAGAAAGGCATGGATACTGCCGTAACCGGGTTTGAGGGCAGTCTCGCGAGCTGCGACCAATGCGGCAATTGCATCGAAGTCTGCCCGGTCGGTGCGCTGATGAGCTTCCCCTATCGTTACAAGGCGCGGCCCTGGGATCTGGCCGAAACCGACACCATCTGCCCGCATTGCGGTACCGGCTGCCAGCTGACAGTTGGCACGCGCAAGGGCGAGTTCATGCGCGTGCGCTCAAAATGGGACCAGGGGGTCAACCGCGAAACGCTCTGCGTGCGCGGGCGCTTCGGCCTCGATTTTGTCACAAGCCCGGAGAGGATCAGGCGACCGATGGTCCGCCGTGATGGCGCCCTTGTCGCAGTTTCCTGGGAAGAGGCCGGGGACCACCTGAAACGGCGCCTTTCGGCGGTCGAAGGAAAGGCCGCAGGCGGGCTTGCCTCGCCACGCCTTCCCAACGAGACGCTTTATCAATTCCAGAAAATGATGCGCACGGTCTTCCGGACCAACAACATGGACTGCTCCTCGCGCTGGTCGACACCCCACGATCCGCTCGCTGCGTTGGTCACCGGCCACTACAGCCGCGCGCCGCTGGCGGACGTGATCGGCAACGATTGCGTGCTTGTCATCGGTGGTAACCCGACCGAGGAAAACCCGGTCACCGAATACCTCCTGCGGGACGCTGCGCGGCGGCGACAGACCGGATTGTTCATGCTTTCGGCCCGGCCATCCCGTCTGGACGCCGATGCCAGGGCGGTCGTTCGGGTGTCACCGGGCGGTGAGGGGCCGGGTCTCGCTGGGGTGGTGGCTGGGCTCATGGCAGCGGCTGATCCGAACCTGCTGGGCGCCGTTCCCGCGAACCTCGGCGGATCGCCGGCGGCCATTGGCGATGAGGTATCTCGTTTGGTGCGGGCATTGCTTAGCGCGCAGAGCGTCACACTGCTGGTCAGCGCCGAGCTCCTGAGGTCGTCGACGGCACGTGACACACTGCAGCAACTCTCAAACCTTGTGCAGCTTGTCCGCCTGCTTGGCAAAAGACTGGCGATGCAGTTTTTCTTCGACCGCGCCAACCAGCTTGGAGCCTGGGATATGGGCGTGCTGCCGGCAACTCTGCCGGGGCTGCGCCCGGTCGCTGACGATCAGACACACGCGACATTCGAACGGAGTTGGGGCACGGAGATACCGTCCGAGCCCGGCGCGGATTTCGACGGGATGCTGGGCCTCTGCGAAAAGGGGCAGATGGGCGCGCTCTATATTGCCGGAAGCGACCCGCTTGGGTCCTATCCCGACCGTGCGTATGTTCAGCAGGCCCTTCGTGCCGCCGGGCTCCTGATCGTTCAGGATGCGTTTCTCACCGAGACTGTCGGCATGGCCGAGGTGGTGCTGCCGGCCGCGAGTTACGGCGAGGAGCCCGGGACCTTCACCAACAATGAGGGCCGGCTCCAGAAGGTCTGCAAGTTCCATGAACCCGTCGGCGAGGCACGCGGCAATCTGGCGATCTTCGACTTCGTCGCGGCACTTCGTGGCCACTCACTGCGACCATCTTTTCAACGCGAGATTTTCGACGAGCTTGCCAGGCTGGTTCCTGCCTACGAGGGCTTGAACTGGGACAGCCTTGGCGCAGACGGAGCGTTCACCAAAAAGGGACTTGCGCCACCGGCTGGCGGGTTCTTCGCCCCGGCGCCTGCTTCCGCTCAATCCGACCGTCTCATGCTGGTCACCGGCAACTGCCTGTTCCACAACGGATATCTTTCCGAACGATCGGAAATCCTGAATACGGTCGCAGATGACCCCTATGTCGAGATGGGCGCACAGGATGCCGAGGAGTTGGATCTTTCCGATGGCGATCTGCTTGTCGTGCGCTCAGCAAAGGGCGAGCTGACTGCAAAGCTCAAGGTCAACAGGCGCTTCCCAAGGAACCTTGTGTTCGTTCCTGAAAACTACAGCGCGTTGCGCCTCAACAGCCTGATGCAGCGGGGCGAATATCCGTGTCCGGTGGAGGTTCGAAAAGCGCGGGTGGCCAATGGAACCGCAGCCGCGGTCGTCCTCGCACCTGACCCCGAAGACAACGCCCAGGCCAGCACCGGTGGCCCCTCTGACCCTGGCGTGCCTTGTCAATGATAGCTGACCCCGCAGATGTAATCCTGCAGATCCTGCTCCGTGCGCATCGCTTCCTCGAGCCTGTACTTGACCACGTCGCCGATGCTGACGATGCCGGCGATGTTGTCGCCTTCCATGACGAGCACATGGCGCGTACGCCGCTCGGTCATGATCGCCATCACGAGAGGCAGTAAATCGTCTGTGGAGCAGGTCGCCACACGTTGGCTCATGATATCGCTGACGCGCATGGCGGGTGCTTGGGTGCCATATTTGGCGACGGCATTGCAGCAGTCCCGTTCCGACACCGTTCCCAGGCATTCCCCGGGGTAACGGGCGACGATAACGAAGCCGATGTTGTTTTCGCGGAACAACCTCAGGACCTCCACCATCGTGTGGTTGGGTGTAACCGAGATGACCTCGGGCGACTTGCTGTTCAAGATCTGGCGCACATGCATGTGGGCCTCCTCTCTGCGCGTTTGACGGCTGGCGCATTTTCACCTTCGTCGGATATTACGCCACCAATTGTACCCCTGCCGCCCGCCGGTCTCGACCAGGACCTTCGGTTCGACACTGAGGCGCGCAGCCACCACGCTGCCGCCAGTCACTGCCTTGCCCGGCTTGGCAAGCAGATCGTCACGCCCGATCACCAGCTCGCGCGAAGAGAAGCTGGAGAATTCGTATTCCTGGCCAAGCGCGATCGCGTCGGCGGGACAGGCATCCTCGCACAGGCCGCAGAAGAGGCACCGTGCCGTATCGATCTCGAATTTTGCCGGGTGACGCTTGCCCTTCTCATCCTCGTAGGGGACGACTTCGATGCAGTCGCATGGACAAATGCGCGCGCAGAGTTCGCAGGCCACGCACTTGATCTCACCCTCTTCGTCACGCTTCAGGAAGTGATGCCCACGGTAGCGTGAATAGGGGAGCCATTTCTCCTTGTCCGGGTACTGCATGGTTACCGGTTTGGAAAACATGTAACCGAAGGTCAGAGCCAAAGCTTTCGCCAGGTCGGCGAAGAACGCCCAGCCGATCCATGCGCCAATTCTGTCCTGCGCGTGCGACATCGCTGCCTCACTACCGAGCCCGCTCTGGCCCTAAAGGAAGACAAGACCAGTGATAATTATGTTCGCCATCGAGAGAGGAAGCAAGACTTTCCATCCGATCGCCATCAGCTGGTCGTAGCGGTAGCGTGGGAAGGTGAAACGAAACCAGATGAACATATAGACGAAGAATGCGACCTTGAGCGCGAACCACAGGAGCGGTGGCAAGGGGATTAGCGCGCCGTTCCAGCCGCCGAAGAAGAGGATCACCGCCAGGACCGACACCAAAAGGACGATGGCATATTCGCTCACCATGAACAACGCAAAGCGGATACCGCTGTATTCGGTATGGAACCCGGCGCCGAGATCGCCTTCCGCTTCTGCAAGGTCGAAAGGAATGCGCTGGGCCTCGGCCAGGCCGGCGACAAAAAACACGAAGAAGCCGATCGGCTGGTAAACGATGTTCCACACATCGGCCTGCGCACGTACAATTTCCAACAGGCTCATGGATTGCGCCAGCATGACCACGCCGATCACCGCGAACCCCATCGGGATCTCGTAGCTGATCATCTGCGCGCAAGTCCTGAGGCTGCCGAGGACGGCGTATTTGCTGTTGGCGGCCCAGCCACCGAAGATAACGCCATAGACCTCGATCCCAAGCACCGCGAAGACGAAGAGAAGCGCGACATTCATGTTGGAGACATAGAGGGAAATCTCGTTGCCGAGCACCGAGACGGATTCGCCGAAGGGGATCGCGACGAAGACGACAAAGGGCGGAGCGAGCGCCAGGATGGGGGCCATTTTGAACAGCAAGCGATCGGCCTCGGCGGGAATGTGGTCCTCCTTGGTCAGAAGCTTGATTCCGTCCGCCATAGGCTGCAGCAGCCCATGCCACCCAACCCGCATCGGCCCCATTCGCTGCTGCATGTGTCCGGCGATCTTGCGTTCCAGCCAGGTAAGAGGCAGAGGCAGCAGCAGCAGCATCGCAATCAGCAACGCGACCTTGAAGACGATCAATCCGGTGGCGAGTATGAGTTCCATGGTCCGCGGCTGCTTGTTCACGGGTTGAAACACATGGCCGGTTTCTATCTCCGGCTATTCATTGCGCATCTTGCACCTGTCAGGTCGCAGATACAACTGCGACGCAGCCCAATGCGGTTGCGCCTATGATCTTGTCGCTGCCTCACAGCTGCTGTCGCAGGCATTCGATACTTCGGCGACAGCCCGTCAGGGACCCGAGCTCGCGCTTGAAATTCGTCGATGCTTTCAAACGTCCAGGATCGCTTTGATGACGCCCGCCTCGGGACGGGCCCATTCCACCAGCAGCGCGGCGCCATCTTCCAAGCGTCCCCGATGCGTATTGAGAGCACGGGTCGGCACCTTGCCGGCCTCGATCTGGCGCACAACCTCGGCAAAGTCGTCCGGCTGGGCATTGCGGCTGGCCAGAAGCGTCGCCTCACGCTTGTGGAATTCCGGGTCGGAGAAGGTGATGTCTTGCCGCACGACGGAGAGCAGCACATAGCGCGCGCCGTGGGCAAGGAAGCCGAAACCCCGCTCGATGGGGCCGGCACTGCCGGTCGCGTCGATCACCACATCGAAACCATCGCCGCCGGTCAGGCGGTTCGCTTCCGCCTCGGCGGAGGCATCGGCGAGCATTGCAGCGTCAGCGCCGAGCCGGTCTGTGGCAAAGGCGAGCCGGTCGGCGCGCGTGTCCATGACAGTCACCTGCGCTCCGCGCGTCTTGGCGAAGATGATTGCCGACATGCCGATCGGACCGGATCCGGTGACGAGCACGCGGTCAGCGGCGTTGATCGCGCCGCGCTTGACGCCGTGCGCGCCAATCGCCAGGAATTCGATCATCGCCGCATCTTCTAGCGCGATACCGCCCGTCGGCACCACGTTGGCCTCGGGCACCGAAACATATTCGGCCATGCCGCCGTCGCAGTGCACGCCCAGCACGCGGATCGACTGGCAGGCATTCGTCAGCCCCTTCCGGCAGGCATGACATGTACCGCAGGAGAGATAGGGCACGATATAGACGTGTTCGCCCGTCTTGAGCCGGCTGCCCTCAGGGGCTTCTTCGACCGTACCGGAAAGTTCGTGGCCCATGACGCGCGGGTATTCGAGAAAGGGGTGCTTGCCGGCGAAGATATGAAAGTCCGTGCCGCAGATGCCGACATGGCGGATGCGCACAAGAACGTCGCCAGCGCCGCGTGCCGGTGCCGGACGGGAAACAAGCGAAAGTCGGCCGGGTTCTTCGCAGAGAAGCGCTTTCATGAAGTTCATCCTGATTGTCTGAAGGTTTGGACGGCACCACAGAGCCGCCGGGCATATCGACAAGGTCCTTCCGCCTCATCATCAGCAGGCAGCCCGACCGGACGAGGGAGGTGCATGGGCGACCTTGGGTCGGCCGCCCCGCTGTTCGCTTACGGTTTCGGCATTTCCGCCGGCAGGTCGACGTTGTTGTACTTCTTGTAGATCTCGTTCAGCTTTCCGTTGGCGAGATCGGTCTTGACCCAGTCGTTGACCGCCGCCTTCAGCGCATCGTCGCCCTTGCGCAGGCCAACGGCGTAGGGATTGACCTTGAGCACGAACTTGACCTCGAGCGGGTCGTTCGTCCGGCGCTCGTTGACGGCATTCATGATCTGCGGAGCGGAGATCATGATATTGTTCTGGTCGGAGACGAGTGCAGTGACGAGGGTCGCGTCGTCGTCATAACGCACGATGTTGGCTCCCGTCGCCTGGCTTGTGGCTACCTTGTCGTTGGTCGTACCGCGGGTTGTCGCGACATCCTTGCCCACCAGTTCTTCCAACCCCTTGATCTCAAGGCCCTTCGGAGCAGCTGCGATGACCTGGATGACGCCGTGCGGATCGGCGAAATCGATCACCTTCTTGCGTTCCTCACTGATGGAGAGCGAAGCGACGACCACGTCGGCCTTGTTTGTGAGCAGGAAGGGAATGCGGTTCGGGCTGGTCACCTCGATGATTTCGAGTTTCACCCCAAGGTGATCGGCGAGCAGCTTTGCGCTTTCCACCTCGGAGCCCGTCGGCTGCATGTTGGCGTCCTGCATGCCGAAGGGCGGTGAGCCGAGGTCGATGGCCGCGCGCAATGTGCCGCGTGCCTTGATGTCGTCAAGCGTGCCGGCGATGGCCATTGCCGGGACGGCACCGATGAGAGCGAGCGCCAAGGCGCTGGTCATCAGGGTTCTGCGTTTCATCATTTAATCTCCTCCTTGAGACATTTCGATCGAATTAGAGGCCGTTGCTCAGGAACTCGCTTAGTTCCTTGGTCTGCGGATTATCCAGCATCGCGCCGGGGCCCGTTTCCCAGACCTTGCCCTGGTGCATGAAGATCACCTTGCTCGCCACCTTGCGGGCGAAGGCCATTTCGTGGGTGACAAGGATCATGCTCATGCCCGCGCGGGCGAGATCCTCCATGACGCGAAGCACCTCGCCGGTGAGCTGCGGGTCGAGTGCCGAGGTCACCTCATCGAAGAGCATCAGCTTCGGTTGCATGGCGAGCGAACGGGCGATGGCGACGCGCTGCTGCTGGCCGCCGGAAAGTTGCTCGGGGTAATTGTCGGCCTTCTCCAGGAGGCCGACCTTCGCCAGCACCTGCTCGGCAAGCGCGCGCGCTTCAGCCTTGCCCATGTTCTTCACGCAGGAAGGCGCGAGCATGATGTTTTGCGCCACCGTCAGATGCGGGAAGAGGTTATAGCTCTGAAAGACGATGCCGACATCGCGACGCAGCGCCCGCCGGTCGAGTGCAGCGTCGTGGACCTTGTGGCCGCAAACGAGGATCTCACCGCTGTCGATGGTCTCGAGGGCGTTGATACAGCGTAGCGCAGTCGACTTG
>Ga0102588_1000339_pt1 | contig 54863 bp, 57 predicted proteins | sample AraplaMF_Col_mMS_FD_76854 | JGI IMG/M metagenome (GOLD analysis project Ga0102588, IMG submission 76854) | Arabidopsis root microbial communities from the University of North Carolina, USA - plate scrape MF_Col_mMS (SPADES assembly) (version 2) | ecosystem: Host-associated > Plants > Roots >...
TAGCGCGATAGACCTCATGGCAGGCCTCCTCCGATCTTGATGCGTCATCCGGAGTGAATGCTTGCGGGGCTCAATACGGAAGTACGTTACGGTAAATGTGACCAGTATCCCATCTGCAGACTAGAGGCGGGTCCGACCATGCGAAATCGGGATATGCTGATGCAATATCCGATCGAGTGCATGGTGCCTCAACGGAGCAAAACAGCGCCGAGTTAAGCCATATCAATCACTTATCCGATCTCTCATCCTCGCTCCCCGGCCCCGTGCCTAAAATCCTCCCGCTTCCGTCGCCGGGGTGTTTCGCGAGACTTTCGCGGGCAGGCGGGAGCCGGCGCCCTGCCGGAGGCTGTAACGTGTAGTCGAAGGCAGGGAGGCGAAAGCCGGGCATCGGCATTAGACCGCTGCCATCACAAGTCTCCCCCGGATGTTCCAGCATCCGGTTTGGTTCAGCCATGCAAGTTCGGGCCGATCTGCTCGGACGCAGCGAGACGAGGCGATCGCCTGAAGGGGTAGGGATATCCCGAAGAACGCCGAAGGCCACGCAAATGCGGAGCCACAATAAATCTAACCAGTGAGGTTCCGCATTTGCGTGGGCTCTCCGGATCGATGGTCGAAAACATGGCGGCGGAGCTGCCGTGGAGGAGACGCATGCGAAGCAGCCTGTTCCTGAAAAGACTTCTCGCCCTGCCCGTTGTCGACGTCCTCGCCGTCGTCGAGGCCATGAATTTCGAGGATGGCGGACTGGTCGATGACGAGGAAAAGGCGCGATCCGTCGGATGCGTCATCACACGGCTGGCCGCCAGCGAGTGCGGCTTCTGGAAAGATTGCTCCATCGCCACCTGCCGTTGTGCCCGGGCCTGCAGGTGCAGGCTGACGGCGGCACAGATGCACCACGATGCCGGCTATCACCCTTGCTTCCCGCCTTGCACGCGCGCCAACGAGGACCGGCGCCAGACCATTCTTCGAATGATGGGAACGATGCAACGGACGGCTGCTGACGACACGGAGGAGTTCCGCGATCTGGAGCGTCGCCTGGCTGAGGCGGCGCTGCGGCAACCGGAACTCCGGCCGCGGCGCGCCGCCTTCCCCGGTCGCTACGGCCTGCCGGCAGCGCCAAATTGCCGCTCGTAACGGCGCCCTTTGAAGGACCCCGGCGAGGCCCATGCCGTGGCCGTCACGATAGCGCCTTCGCATCGAACCTGCAGGTCGACAGGCGCCCGTTATCCTCAGCCCCGCAGGCCGGGCGCCTCGTAACCGGTGCGCTCGACGTATTCCGTGTAGCCGCCGCCATATTGGTGGATGCCGTCAGGCGTCAGTTCCAGCACGCGGTTGGAAAGCGCCGCGAGGAAATGCCGGTCGTGCGAGACAAACAGCATCGTGCCCTCGTATTGCGACAGCGCCTTGATCAGCATTTCCTTGGTGTCGAGGTCCAGGTGGTTGGTCGGCTCATCGAGTACCAGCAGGTTCGGCGGATCGAAGAGCATCTTGGCCATGACAAGCCGCGCCTTTTCGCCGCCCGACAGCACGCGGCACTTCTTTTCGACATCGTCGCCGGAGAAGCCGAAGCAGCCGGCCAGCGCTCTCAGCGGCGCCTGCCCTGCCTGCGGGAAGGAATCCTCCAGCCATTCCAGCACTGTCCGCTCGCCATCGAGGATATCCATGGCGTGCTGGGCGAAATAGCCCATCTTGACGCTGGCGCCGAGGGCAACGCTGCCCTGGTCCGGCTCGGCGGAACCAGCAACCAGCTTCAGCAGGGTCGACTTGCCGGCACCGTTGATGCCCATGATGCACCAACGCTCCTTGCGGCGGACCATGAAGTCCAGGCCTTCGTAAATGGTTCGGCTGCCGTACTTCTTGTGGACGTTCTTGAGGTTGATCACGTCTTCGCCGGAGCGCGGGGCCGGCAGGAAGTCGAAGGCGACCGTCTGGCGGCGCTTCGGTGGCTCGACCCGGTCGATCTTCTCCAGCTTCTTGACGCGGCTCTGCACCTGCGAGGCGTGCGATGCGCGCGCCTTGAAACGCTCGATGAACTTGATTTCCTTGGCAAGCATCGCCTGCTGGCGCTCGAACTGCGCCTGCTGCTGTTTCTCGTTCTGCGCCCGCTGCTGTTCGTAGAACCCGTAATCGCCGGAGTAGCTGTTCAACGAGCCGGCGTCGATCTCGATGATCTTGCCAACGATGCGGTTCATGAACTCGCGGTCGTGCGAGGTCATCAGAAGCGCCCCGTCATAGGTCTTCAGGAATTCTTCCAGCCAGATCAGGCTTTCCAGGTCCAGGTGGTTGCTCGGCTCGTCGAGCAGCATGACATCCGGACGCATCAGGAGAATGCGGGCGAGCGCCACGCGCATTTTCCAACCGCCCGACAGTGCGCCGACATCACCGTCCATCATTTCCTGGGTGAAGCTCAGGCCTGCCAGCACTTCGCGTGCACGGCCCTCCAAAGCGTAGCCGTCCAGCTCCTCGTACCGTGCCTGGACTTCGCCATAGCGCTCGATGATCCGGTCCATTTCGTCGAGCTTGTCGGGATCGACCATTTCCGCTTCGAGTTCACGCAACTCGGCCGCGACGACGCTGACAGGCCCAGCACCTTCCATGACCTCGGCCACGGCGCTTCGGCCGGCCATCTCGCCGACATCCTGATTGAAATAGCCGATCGTCACGCCCTTTTCGGCCGCGACCTGGCCTTCATCGGGCTGCTCCTGCCCGGTGATCATGCGAAAGAGCGTCGTCTTGCCGGCGCCATTCGGGCCGACGAGGCCGATCTTCTCGCCTCTGTTGAGGGCTGCGGAGGCTTCGATGAAGAGGATGCGGTGGCTGTTCTGCTTGCTGATATTCTCGATGCGAATCATGTCTGCGTGGATTCCGAAAGCGTTGCTGCGCCCCTCGATCATGCCGGCCGGGGCTTTTTGCGGCTCTCGCTAGCACGTTCGCGGCGCAATGGCCAATCCCAGGCCATGCAAAGAACTCTACGTCAGGAAAATGAAGGTCGTTTGTCGACCGGGCGGAACTGCAACGGGCGACAGAACTTTTCCACAATAGGTCCTCGCCCCTTGATCAGCCGATCAGCGATCATTTATGCGTTATCGGCGCGCCGGCGGGCGTTTCGCATATGTCAGGGATTATCAGATTATGGAAATTTTCACCTCGGCCGGCTTGCTGGCGCTCTTGCAGGTCATTCTCATCGACCTCGTGCTTGCCGGCGACAACGCCGTCGTCATCGGTCTTGCCGCCGCCGGATTGCCGGCCGACCAACGCAAGAAGGCGATCCTCGTCGGTATTCTTGCTGCCACCGTGCTGCGTATCGCGCTCGCCAGCGTTACCGTCCAGCTTCTCGAGATCATCGGCCTGCTGCTGGCCGGCGGTATTCTCCTGCTCTGGGTCTGCTGGAAGATGTGGCGCGATCTGCGCAACGGCAGCGGCGAAGTGGAGGGTGCCGAAGGCGACGCAGCGGCGCCGAAGAAGACCTTCTTCCAGGCAGCCAGCCAGATCGTCATTGCCGACGTGTCGATGTCGCTCGACAACGTGCTCGCCGTTGCGGGGGCTGCCCGCGAACATCCGACGATCCTCGTCATCGGCCTCATCCTGTCGATTGCGATGATGGGTATTGCGGCGAACTTCATCGCGCGCCTGCTCAACCGCTACCACTGGATCGCCTATCTCGGCCTTGCCATCATCGTCTACGTGGCGCTGAGCATGATCTATCGCGGCGCCCTCGAGGTCTGGCCGCACCTCGCGCCGGTGGCCGCTGCCGCTTTGGGCTGAACCGCCATAGGTTCGAACGGCCCTCAGGGGCCGTTCACGAGCTGCAGGACGAGGCGGCGAATATTGCCGCCCTCGCTCATCTCCGCCTTGTCGAAATCGCGGCCCTGCTGTCGCTGTCGCGCCGAGAGTTCGCCGAGCCGCTTGGTGAGTTCGACCCGGATCTTGCGGCAATCCGGGTCATTGTCGGCGGAAAAGCCGACGCTCATCGCCTCGATGTCCCGGACCATCTGCTCGATATAGTCCCCGTGCACCCGCTCATGCGTTTCGATGCCGGCAATGAAGGTCGCCCAGCTTGCCTGGGTGGCAGCGGGAAGCTTGCCGGTCGGCTTCGGCAGCGAGTAGGTGATGATCAGCTTCGGCCGCGCCACGGCAAGCACGCAGGCATCGCCCCGGCGCTCGTATTTTCTAGTCCAGGTCAGCTTGAAAGTCGTGTGCGCCACCACCCGACCGCCGCCAAGCTCGGGACCGTGCTCGCCGATGGAATCGTACAAGGCTGCGCCGGAACTGCCCGTCACCGCGTAGGTCCGCACCTCTTCGATCGGCTGCCATTCCGCCTTCGCCGCAACCGGCTGAAGGACGCACGCCATCAGCAACCAACGAACCAATCCTGCCTTCACGCGAATCCCCCGGACAATCCTGCTCCGACCCTAGTCGGCAGGCGTCTCGCATTCAACCGGCGATCCGGATGCGGCACTAGGCACGCTTTGTCGGGATCGCCCCCTAAAGGTCTGTCATAAAACCCAAAAAAAGCCTGAATATTCGAGAGTGATCACGCTATCGAATGGATCGCGTGTCGCTAATCGAAATCCTCTGGCAACGATTTCACCGTATGATGCACCATTCGAACAAGATGTAAGACGCCTGCCTGTGGGGGCAGTTCATAGATTGGGGTCTGCTGTGACAATCTATCTGCCTATCGCAGAATTGTCGGTGAACATCTTCATCATTCTCGGCATGGGAGCAGCCGTCGGCTTTCTCTCCGGAATGTTCGGTGTCGGCGGCGGCTTCCTGATCACGCCGCTCCTGATCTTCTACAACATCCCGCCGGTCGTTGCCGTCGCCACCGGCGCCAATCAGGTCGTTGCCTCCTCCATATCCGGCGCCATCACGCATTTTCGGCGTGGATCGCTCGACCTGAAGCTCGGAACCGTACTGCTGATTGGGGGTCTCACGGGTGCGACAATCGGCATCTGGATCTTCTCGCTGCTCAGGCGGATCGGTCAGCTCGATCTCATCATCTCCTTGCTTTACGTCGTCTTTCTCGGCACGGTCGGTGGACTGATGCTGGTCGAAAGCGTCAGTGCCATGCGCCGTGCGGCGAAAAACGTGCCGCCGACACCGCGGCGCCCCGGTCATCACCATTGGGTGCACAAGCTGCCGCTGAAGATGCGGTTCAAGAAGTCGAAGATCTTCCTCAGTGTGATCCCGGTCGTCGCGCTCGGCTTCGGCATCGGCATCCTGACATCGGTCATGGGCGTTGGCGGCGGCTTCATCATGGTGCCGGCGATGATCTATCTCCTGCGCATTCCGACCAACGTGGTCGTCGGCACGTCGCTGTTCCAGATCATCTTCGTGACCGCCTACACGACGGTCGTGCAGGCGGCGACGAACTTCTCAGTCGACATCGTGCTCGCCTTTTTCCTAATGATTGCCGGCGTGATCGGCGCGCAGTATGGCGTGCGTGTCGGACAGAAGCTGCGCGGTGAGCAGCTTCGCGCGCTTCTCGGACTGCTGGTGCTTGCCGTCGGCCTTCGTCTTGCCGTTGCGCTCGTCGTAACCCCAGCGGACGTCTACTCCGTCGTCATGGGAGCGAATTGATGCGCCGCTTCCTCGCTGCTCTTCTATCTATCGTTCTCTTGCTGCCCACCGCAGCAATGGCGCAGATGCTGCTCCCGGGCCAGGCCGCGCAGAGCAAGACCGAAGGGCTGGAGATCGGCACCTCCACCAGCGAAATCGCCATCACTTCGGATTTTCGGGGCGCGGACCTGACGATCTTTGGAGCCGTGACCAACACTGACAGTCTTCTCTTGGCAATCGGCCAATATGACGTGGTCGTCGTTCTCGAGGGGCCGCGAGAAAACGCGACCGTGCGCCGGAAGGAGCGCGTGTTCGGCGTCTGGATGAATACGCGATCGATGACCTTCGAGGCGGTGCCGCACTCCTATTCGATGTCGAGTTCGCGCATGCTTGACGACATCACCACGCCGCTCGACCTCACCGATAGGGGGATCGGCATCGACCACATCCCGCTGACGCCGGTCGGCTTCGTCGGCAACGCCAGCAATCTCGGCGAATTCCGGCAGGCCTTTCGCCGGCTGCAGGAAAACGGCGGCCTCTACGATCGCGACCCGAGCGGCGTGCGTTTCGTCAGTTCCAGCCTTTTCAAAGCCAGCCTGCGGTTGCCGGCAAACATTCCGAACGGCGTGCATACGGTGCGAGCCTATCTCTTCAAGAGCGGCAATTTCATCACTGAGAAGTCGGTGCCGTTGCGTGTCATCAAGACGGGCATCGAGCAGATGATTACCGACGCGGCGCACTCGCAGCCGATTGCCTACGGCCTGGTTTCTGTCTTCCTGGCGCTCATTACCGGCTGGGGTGCCAGCGTGGTGTTCCGCAAGGATTGATCAGGCGGATTTCGTCTTGCGGGCGACGACGCCGAGATAGGCTTCGGTGAGGCGCGCGAGGACGGACGGCGTTCCGGCAGGCAGCTTCTTGCCGAGATGCTTGGCGCGCAGCTCGTTCATGAATTCCTCCCAGAGTTCGGTGCCCCCCTCCTCCAGAAGCTCCGCCCGAATGGAGAGTTCCTCGGTAACCGGAAGATGCCTGCGACCCCACGCACCCATATGCGCGAAGATGGGCACAAGTTGGATCGCCATTTCGGTCAGGCTATAGATTGCCTTCTGCTTGTGCGTCGGATCATCCTCACGCGTCAGCAATCCCCTGTCGGCTAGGCGGCGGAGGCGGTCGGCCAGAATGTTCGAGGCAATTTTCTCCTGCGAATTCTGCAGCAGTTCGCGAAAATGGCGCCGATTGCCGAACATGATGTCGCGGATGACGATGAGGCTCCAGCGATCGCCGAGGACCTCGAGCGTCAGATTGATCGGGCAGCCGGAGCGGTGAGCGTCGTCCATTAGTATCTCCAAAACTGCTTGCATTTTGCCATCAGTCTATTTAGCGCTCAACCAGTTGCCAATCGCAACCAGTTTCGAGGAGGACGATGGGATGAGAAAGCTTATCGTTTGGAATCTGATGACGCTTGACGGCTATTTCGAAGGGACGAAGCCGTGGGATATCGATTTTCACACTCTTGTCTGGGGTCCCGAACTGCAACAGTACTCCGAGCGTCTTGGCGAAGAGGGCGACCTGCTCGTCTTCGGCCGCAAGACATATGAGGGCATGGCCGCCTATTGGCCGACCGCCACGGACGAGGAAGGCGAGAAGATCAGGACCTATATGAACGGCATTGCCAAGATAGCCGTATCGAGGTCGATGACGACGGCCGACTGGAACAATACCCGCGTCGTGAGTGAACCCGTCTCGGAACTCAAGAAGCTGAAGGCCGAAACCGGCAAGTCGATCTTCATTTTCGGCAGCGCCGAACTGGCGGATTCGCTCCTGAAGGAAGGCCTGGTGGATGAGATCCGCATGTGCCTTGTGCCTGTCATCCTCGGCGGCGGCAACCCACATTTCAAACCGGGAGACTGGCAGCTTCCGCTGAGGCTACTGGACAGCACGACGACGAAGAACGGCGCAGTGATCCTTCGCTACGAGCCGGTCCGGGCATGAGCGTCAATGGCTGCGGCCCTGCCGCAGCTACAGCGGGATTGGATCAAGCCTTCGGCAGCCCGCCCCGTCGCTCAAGCGCAGTCTTGCGGATGGTCTCTGCGATCTCGGGGCTGCTGCTCGACAGCATCTGGAACTCCACCGCATAGAGCGACAGCAGCGACACCTCAGTTGCGGCACTGACAGTTGCTGATCGCGGCTCGCCCGTGATCAGCGCCATCTCGCCGAAAAAGCTTCCGCTGCCAAGTTCCACCGGATGATCGGGGGTTGCCACGCTGACCCGTCCCTCGACGATGAAGAACATCTGATCGCCAATATCACCCTTGCGACAGATCACGCTACCGGCAGGGACGACGCGCGGTCGCAGCGCCCGCACGATCTCGACGAGTGCGGCAGCGCCGAGCTTCTGGAATAGAGGTACGGCGGCGACCAGTTGCCAGTTGCGAACAAAGTCCTGACGGCGAACCTCTTCGTAGAAACCGGTGGCGAGGATACCGGCCCAAAGCGCAAAAATGCCGATACCGCTCATCATCACCAGGCCAGCCAGTATCCGCCCTCCGAGGCTCTGCGGGATCTCGTCGCCGTAGCCGGTCGTCGACAGCGTCACGACGGCCCACCACATCGCCTGCGGGATGCTGCCGAACTTGTCTGGCTGGACGTCGCGCTCGATGACATAACCGGCCAGCGCGGCACCAAAGAGAACGATGCCGAAGACCGACGTGACGCCAAGCAGATTGCGCGATTCGTTCGCAACCACCTTTGCCATCAGCCTGAAGAAGCTCGAGTCCCGCAGCGGCTTGAGAAGCCAAATGGCGCAATACAGGCTCCGATCGCGGGATCCAACGAACAGGAATGCAACGACCGGAACCAGAACGGCAAGCAAATCGATCACAAGGGCCGTCACCCCGCTCGACGGGCGTTGTCGACGTGAGAGCAAAGTCCCAACCAATTGGAGCACATAGACCACCCAAATTGCCGCAAGCAGCAACTCAAAGGCCAATTGCTCTTCCGCGGCGAGATTGGGCGTCGTCAGCGCAGCAACGATCAGGAGACCAATTGCGGCGAACAGCGCGTTGATCGGCGTCGAAATCTTCGAGAAAGGCACTGCCGACATCAGACACTCCCAACCGCGCCCGGCATTCTTCGACAATAAATGCCTTTGGGCCACGCGCAAAGTACACTTGAACCAACGCTCGTGCGGCCGCCCAGGGCCAGGCAGTTTGGCAAGGGAAGCGGGCCTGACGGCCAAACTGTTCTTCGAGCGGCGAGGTTTCGTCGTTTTAACGCAGCAAAGCGTCGAAAAGCGCAGGCGGGCGCTGACAAAATTCCGGATGGGAAAAGCTCCTCTCCTAAGCGGCACTGCCGCCATTTGCAGGTGGCAACTCGCATTCCTCTAAAAACCGCTCGTTAATATTTACGAGTTAGTAATCTCTCGGAAACGAGAGGTTCTTGTAATGCGTATCCGTGCCCTCCCCGCTCTCGTGCTTCTGGCACTTGTTGCCGGCTGTGCGACCGCTCCCAAACAGACCCGAAACATCTGCGCGGTCTTCGAGCAGCGCGACGGGATGTTCACGAGCTGGCAGCGCGCGGCGGAAAAGACGGAGCGCAAGTATGGCGTTCCGGTTCCGATCCTGATGGCGACCATGTATACCGAGTCCGGCTTCCAGCCCTATGCGCGACCACCGCGCACCAAGCTGTTCGGCTTCATTCCGTGGACGCGACCTTCGACGGCTTACGGCTATTCGCAAGCGCTCGACGGCACCTGGGATCACTACCAATCCGCCACCGGCAGCTGGGCCGCGCGCCGCACCAACTTCGCCGATGCGATCGACTTCATCGGCTGGTACCACGCGCAAAACAGCCAGGTGACCGGCATTCCCCTGAACGATGCCTACAACCTCTATCTCGCCTACTATTCCGGCCCGAAGGGTTACGTGCGCGGCGACTGGCGCTCGAATGCACAACTGCAGAAGACGGCGCAGCGGTTCAACAACATGGCAGTGACCTATCAGCGGCAATTGCAGGAGTGCAATTAAGGCCTTCACTTGGAACGTCCAATAGAAACACTATACAACACGAACCAAACAAAATTGGGTCGATCTTCCTACATCTACAGTATTGTTTGACAATACATTCGGGACCATGGGATTCTCTCCGAAATAGAATCAGGAGAATAGATGGCCGAGCGCTACTTATACGATTACAACTCGCACCGGGCGGTCATGTATGAGGTTGGCGACTATCTGTATGCGCTTTCTGGCAACGAAGCGGAACACTGGATCTCCGGCGACTACATCTTCAACACGAAGACACAGGCGATTTCCTTCTGGATTCTGGGAAACGATGTGTACGGCCATCTCGGCCGTGGTGAGCTCACTTGCCAGCCGCTCTACTATTTCGGCGACTAGCGCGACGGCGGTTTGCACGCCGGTCGCCTATCGCGCGCTTAACCCACCAGGTTGCCAAACCTGACCGAGTAGATCCGGTCACGCCCAAGGAGGTGGGCGATGAGCGCAGTGTGATCGAACAGGCCCTTCATCGCCTTGTGGCGAAGGTCGAGGCCGCCGGTCATGACGCCGAAGGCCGGCATAAGCAGGCGAACGCCGTCGGTGGCAAAGCACGGCCGTCGGACGGATTTTTCGCGGCGGCGGACGGTTGCGGCCGGATGCAGGTGCCCGGCGATCTCGCCCTGCTGCAGCCCGCCTCTCGGCTCGTGGCGGAAGGTCAGACCGCCGTAATGCATGTCATCGACGGAAGCACCGGGCAGATCGACAGTACCGTCAGGATCATGATTGCCGTTGATCCAGATCCATTCGCGGCCGCGCGCCATTTCCGCAATCAGGCTGCGGAACGACTCGGGCAGATGCGCCGAGCCGACGCGGTCGTGGAAATTGTCGCCGAGCGAGACCACCAGCTTCGGGTCGTAGCGGGTGATGACGGCCGAAAGCACGGTCAGCGTCGCCAGCGTATCGTAGGGCGGCAGCATCATGCCGCGACGGGCGAAGGCCGCACCCTTTTCGAGATGCAGGTCGGACACGACGAGAATGCCGGCATCGGGCATGTAGAGCGCGCCGAGCGGATCGCAGACGGCGGCAACGCCGTGGACCGAAGTCTCGACGCCCGGTCGCGCGGCCAGTCCGTTCAGTTCACGCGCAAGCGCCAGGCGGTTCATCACTCGGGTCAGTCCTTGGTCTCGGAAGCTCCCCTTCGGGTCGCTCCCTATCTCCGTATCGGGCATTCCGGATGGTAAGCCGGCGCGAACCTATCCGGGACTTATTCTAAGCCAGCGCCTCGGCGATCAGGTCGTCGGCGGCTTCCGCCAGCACGGCATCATGCGCCTCGCCATGCACTGGCTCCTTGCCGATCTCCAGCATGACGGGGACCGCCAGCGGCGAGATGTGGTCGAGCGCGCGATGCGTGATATGGCCCTTGATTCGCCTCAGCATATCGCCAAGCCGGGAAATATCCAAAAGCCCGCTTGCCGCATCCTGCCGCGTTGCCTGCAGCAGAATGTGATCCGGCTCGTGGGTTCTCAGCACATCATAGATCAGATCGGCCGAGACCGTGACCTGGCGCCCGGTCTTTTCCTTGCCCGGGTGACGGCGCTCGATCAAACCTGCAACCACGGCACAATTGCGGAAGGTTCGCTTCAAAAGGAAAGATTCGTCGAGCCAGCTTTCGAGATCGTCGCCCAGCATGTCCTCGTCGAAGAGATCGGCAAGGCTGAGCCGGCCGTTGCGGATCATCAGCCCCATGTCCTCGAAGCCCCAGATGCCGAGCGAATAATCCGTCGCGACGAAGCCGAGAGGCTTGGCGCCGGCTCGCTCGAGGCGCCGGGTCAGCAGCATGCCGAGCGTCTGGTGCGCCAGTCGTCCCTCGAAGGGGTAGATCACCATGTAGCAGCGGCTTCCGCGCGGAAAGGTCTCGATCAAGAGCTCGTCGCGCTTCGGCAGCATCGACTTTTCCTGCTGGATCGCCAGCCAGTCGCGCACCTGGTCCGGCAGGCGGCGCCAGCGGTCGGGATCTGCTATCATCGAGCGCACCTGGTCCGCCAGATAGGTGGAAAGAGGAAACTTGCCGCCGGCATAGGATGGGATCTTCGGATCCATCGAGAAGGCCTGCGAGGCAAGCGCCTCGTTCTCGCGGATGCCCTCGAAACGTAGCACCTTGCCGGCGAAGATGAAGGTGTCGCCGGGCGAAAGCTGCTCGAGGAAGTATTCCTCGACCTTGCCCAGCGTCGCACCGCCGCGGCCGATCCTGCCGCCTTCGCCGCGCTTGACCATGCGCAGGTTGAGCATCGGGCTTTCAACGATGGTGCCGAGGTTCAGCCGGTATTGCTGGGCGACCTGGGGATTTGAGACGCGCCAGCGTCCTTCCTTGGTCTTGCGGATCCGGGCATAGCGCTCATAGGTGCGCAGCGCATAGCCGCCCGTCGCGACGAAATCAACGACGCGCTCGAAGGTCTCCCACGAGAGATCGGCGTATGGCGAGGCGCTCAATATCTCGTCGAAGAGTTCCAGCATATCGAAAGGTTCGGCGCAGGCCATGCCGAGCACATGCTGTGCCAGAGCATCAAGCGCGCCCTTCCCGACCGGCGGCGTGTCCTGCGCGCCGATATAGTTCGCGTCGAGTGCTGCCTGGCATTCCATCACCTCGAAGCGGTTGGCGGGCACGAGGATCGCCTTCGACGGCTCGTCCATGCGGTGGTTGGCGCGGCCGATGCGCTGGGCAAGCCGCGAGGCTCCCTTTGGCGCGCCGACATGGACGACAAGATCGACATCGCCCCAGTCGATGCCGAGGTCGAGCGTCGAGGTGGCGACAACCGCCCGCAGCCGGTTTGCCGCCATCGCGGCCTCCACCTTGCGGCGCTGGCCGACATCGAGCGAGCCGTGATGCAGCGCGATCGGCAGGTTTTCCTCGTTCACCGTCCAGAGTTCCTGGAACAGCATCTCGGCCTGCGACCTGGTATTGACGAAGAGCAGCGTCGTGCGGTGGTCGAGGAGCTGCTTGTAGACGTCGGGGATCGCGTATTTCGCCGAATGGCCCGACCAGGGAATGTGCTCCTCGGTCGACAGGATCGAAATGTCGGGCTTGGCGCCGCCTTCGACGATGACCAATCCGGCGTGGTGATCCTCGCCTTCCCGCTGCGCGACTAGCCATTTCTGCAGGTCCATCGGGTCGGAGACGGTAGCCGAAAGGCCGATCGTCTGCAGAGCGGGTGCCAGCCGGCGCAGGCGGGCAAGGCCGAGCGAAAGCATGTGGCCCCGCTTCGAGGTGACGAGCGAATGCAGTTCGTCGAAAACGACGTATTTGAGGTCCTTGAAAAAGCGCTCTGCCTCGCGGCTGGCGAGCAGCAAGGCCACTTGCTCGGGGGTGGTCAGCAGAATGTCGGGCGGGCTCAATCTCTGGCGCTGGCGCTTGGCAACGGGCGTGTCGCCGGTGCGGTTTTCGACCGTCACCGGCAGGACCATTTCCTCCACTGGCTTCATCAGGTTTCGCTCGATGTCGACGGCAAGCGCCTTCAGTGGCGAGATGTAAAGCGTGTGGATACCGGTGAAGGCGGAGCCCGGGAGGATCTTGCCGCGACGCGTCAGGTCGGTCAGCGATGGCAGAAAGCCGGCGAGCGTCTTGCCGGCGCCGGTTGGCGCGATCAGCAGAGTGCTGTCACCAGCCTCGGCGCGGGCCAGCAATTCCAGCTGATGGGCGCGTGGACGCCATCCCTTGTCCGCGAACCAGCGGGTGAAAGGCTGAGGCAGGACAACGCGGGCTTCGGAATCGATCTGGTCCACGGCCCTAAAGGTAGTGCAGCGGCTGCAGAAATAGAATGGCAGACCTTGTAACTACAGGAAGCGATGCGGGTGGAAGGGCTTCGGATCGGCAAACGTGTCGTTGCCGGCCATCTGCTCGGCCAGCAGCCGGCCACTTGCCGGGCCGAGCGTCAGGCCGTGATGGGCGTGGCCGAAATTGAACCAAACGCCGCGATGGCGCGGCGCCGGTCCGATCACCGGGCGCATGTCGGGCAGGCAGGGACGCAGGCCGAGCCAGGGCGTGGCCTCCACTGGCTCACCGAGCGGGAAGAGCGCGCGGGCCTGAGCCTCGTCGCGGCGGAGCTGGATGGTATTCGGCGGCGCATCGGGCGCAGCAAATTCGATGCCCGTCGTCAACCGAATACCGCGCGCCATCGGCGCCAGCACGTAGCCGGCTTCCTCGTCGACGACGGAGTGGCCGAGCGGCTGGCCTTCGCGCTGCGCATAATGCCGGTGGTAGCCGCGCTTGACCGCCAGCGGCAAGGAATAGCCGAGCTTGCGGAAGATCAGGCCGGATTGCGGGCCGAGGGCAACGACGACCTCGCCGGCTTCGATGATCTCGCCTTCGGCTGTCGTGATCGACCAGCCGTTCTTCTCCTCGCGAAGAGCGGAGGCGTCAGCTCGGACGACCGTGCCGCCGGCTGCCGTGAAGAGGTTGGCATAGGCTGCCGTCAGCGCCTGTGGATCGGTTACGGTCTTCGGGTCGAGCCAGTGGACGGCGCCGGCGATGCTTCCACCGCGCGCGGCGAAGGCAGGCTCCATCGCCAGAAACTCGCTGGCATCGAGAATACGGATCGCCAGACCATGGGCGGACAGGCCCTCGGCTTCCGCACGGGCAGCCTCGAAACGGCGCGGGTTCTTGTAGAAGGACATCCAGCCGCGCTCGTGGATGAGGTCGGAGGCGCCGGCGCGGCCAATCAGCTTGTCGTGTTCGGCGACACTGGCTTCGATCAATGGCAGCAGCGCCCGTGTCGCCTTTTCCAGATTGGTCGGCGAGGAATGCCACCAGTAGCGCGCCAGCCATTTCGCGATGCGCGGCAGGTAGGCCGGATCGTAACGGACATCCGATGAATTGTTCAGCGCATACTTGGCAATCGCGCCGAGCTGTCGTGGGAAGGCGTAGGGAACGACGGAGGAACGCTCGATCAGTCCGGCATTGCCGTAGCTGGTGCCGCCGCCCGGTTCGCCGCGGTCGGCAAGCACGACGGAGCGGCCGCGATCCTGCAAATGAATGGCCGCACTGACGCCGACAATGCCGGCACCGAGGACGAGGATATCTGTTTTCATCGGATGGACTTGATCAGAGGGCGCGGAGGCTTTTGGCCTCCGCGCGATTGGATCGGCAAGCGATCAGTAGATGTCGAAGGGGAAGTACTTCTTGGTGATTTCCTTGTACTTCCCGTTGGCAACGAGCGCGTCGATCGCCTTGTTGAAGCGCTCCTTCAGCTCGGTCTCGCCCTGGCGGATGCCGATGCCGGCCTGCGTTTCCGTACCGGGGACGTCGCCGAGCAACTTGCAGCAATCCTTGCCTGCCTTGTTCAGCCAGTCGACCACCACGAACTTGTCGGAGATCAGGGCGTCCATACGACCGTTCTGCAAGTCGGCGACGGCTTCATCCTGCGTCGGATACATCTTCGCTTCGGCGCCGCCCTTGGCGTAGACGTCGTTCAGGTAGTCGGCCTGCGTGGTCGAAGCCTGGGCGCCAACGGTCTTGCCCTTCATGTCATCGACCGAAACGCCCTTGAGCGGGCTGTCCTTCGGCACGGCAACCGCAAGCGGCGTCGTGTAGTATTTGTTCGTGAAGTCGATCTGCTTCTTGCGTTCCTCGGTGATGCTCATCGACGCGATGATGGCGTCATATTTCTTGGCCAGGAGCCCGGGGATGATGCCATCCCAATCCTGCGCTACGATCGTGCACTTGGCCTTCATCTCGTCGCAGAGCGCATTGGCCATGTCGACGTCGAGGCCCTTCAGGCTGCCGTCGGATTCGACATAGTTGAATGGAGGATAGGCACCTTCCGTTGCGATGCGGATCGTGTCCTCGGCGGATGCGAGGTGCGTCGCCGCAAGCAAGGCAGCGGCCGCCAGGAAAATCGTCTTTCTCATTGCTGTTCCCTTATTGGAATTGTTTTTGCCCAACGGGGCCGACTTTAGCGAATCCGTCCCGCTTCACAACCCCGGACGACCAAAATGCGCACGTCTATCCGATCCTTCGCATATAGCCGCTTGACAGGCGCAATAATCATAGATATTTTTTATCCACGAATTGAGGATGGTCTGATGAAACTGGGTGATGGAGTCGAACAGGCGATACACAGCGTTTCCATGCTGGCCGGCCTTTCCGGAGGCGGGGTGCTCTCGGCCGCGGCACTCGCAGAGTTCCATGGCGTTTCGACGAGCTATCTTCTGAAGCATCTGCAGGCGCTTTCCGGCGCAGGTATCGTGAGCACGGTTCCGGGGCCGAAGGGCGGATACAAGTTGGCGAAGCCGACAGAGGAGATCAGCCTTCTCGACATCGTCCTTGCTGTCGAAGGGCCGGAGCCGGCTTTCCGCTGCGGCGAGATCCGCCAGCGCGGGCCGAACCAGCTTCCAGGGCGCTATTTCACCAAACCGTGCCAGATCAGCGCGGCGATGCTGAGGGCCGAGCGCGTCTACCGCGCCGAACTCGCCAAGACCAGCATCGCCGACATCCTGGTGCAGCTCGCTGCTGATGACGACGGCGGGATCGCCGCCCGCGGCTGCGCCTTCCTTGAGATCAATGAACGCAGAGCGGCTCGCTGAGCCGCTGAACCCCAAAAGGAGAATGAACCATGCAAGCACGTTTCAACTTCGCCAAGGCCGCGCCGGACGCTTACAAGGCGGTCGCCGCCCTCGAGCAGTATGTTCAGGAATCGGGCCTTGAGCGCCGCTTCATCCATCTGATCAAGCTGCGCGCCTCGCAGATCAACGGCTGCGCCTATTGCGTCGACATGCACGTGAAGGAATCCCGGCATGACGGGCTTAGCGAACAGTGGATCAACCTGATGTGCGTCTGGCGGGAATCGCCGATCTATGACGCCAAGGAACGCGCCCTTCTCGGCTGGGTCGATGCCGTGACCCGTATCGCCGAAACCGGCGCACCGGACGCCGATTTCGAAGCCCTGAAGGCCCACTTCACGGAAGAAGAGATCACCAAGATCACGGTCGCGATCGGCACGATCAATGTCTGGAACCGGCTGGCAGTCGGCTTCCGCTCGCAGCACCCGATCGACAAGCCGGCACGGGCTGCCTAAAGCGCGATGTAGCGATCGGCGCGGTGGTTGACGGCCACGAAGAGGTTCAGCACCACCGCGCCTAGAACGGAATAGAAAACCACCGGTGGCGTGGTGACAAAGAAGGCTGCGGCCAGCACACAAAGGTCGATCGCCATCTGCACGAGGCCGGCGCGGATGCCGAAACGCTCCTGCATATAGACGCCCAGGATGCCGACCCCACCGAGGCTGGCGCGGTGGCGATAGAGCGCCAGAAGGCCGAAACCCAGCAGCAGACCGCCGAGAAGAGCCGCCCAGGCTGGATGGATGGCGGAAATGTCCATGACCTTCGGCTGCAGGCTGGTCATGAGCGATGTCAGGCCGATCGCGATAAATGTCTTGACCGTGAAGGCCATGCCGAGCCGCGTCCACGAAAGATAAAAGAAAGGCAGGTTGAGCAGGAAGAAGGCGAGACCGAAGTTCACGCCGAAGGCGTAGTGGAGCAGAAACGCGACGCCGGCGGTGCTGCCGGTCAGAAGGCCGGCGCTGGCCAGAACATAAAGCCCGAGCGCCGCAATAAGGCTGCCGGAGAAAATCCCCTGGACGTCTTCGACCGGTGTATGGCGAGTGGCGCTGGTATTCCAGAAACCGAGGGCATTGAAGAGCTGTGCCATTGTCGTTGATCCCCAAACGGCAGACATGTTCATATCCGCCAGGGCGAGACCCGAGCGTGACGAAATGTAGGTGATGAATGATCCCGGGTGCCTCGAAACCCTGAAAGAACCCTACTGAATTAGCCAGGATTATCAGGCGTTTTCGCAGTACAATCAAGCGAAATACGTAAGCAATGCTGACCTATTATTCACTTCGCAAGAATCGTTCCGCTATCCCGCCTTGCGCGTAAGGAACAGGATACCTGAAATGATGTTTGAGCCATCTTTGCGAATGGGCGTCTTGCTGACGGCGATGACCTCGAGACCGTGGCGGGCGCAGAGCGCGCGTATATAGCTTTCGGAATGGGCGTAGCGCAGCGACCGCGCGAGATGAAAGCCATCGCCCTCACCCGCGTCCTCGACCGAAAAAGCGAAATCGGCGCCCGGCAAGACAAGCGCTGAAACCGCCTCGAACACACTCTCGAGATTGCCGAGATACATCAACACATCCGCGGCAGTGACGAGGTCGGCACGATGCGTCGCTCCCTCGACAAAGAGGCCCGTCGCTTCCGGAGCCAGCGACAGATCGGCTTGCGCCAAGTGATCGTAGATATGCTTCTCGGCAGCCTTGGCGAGCATGTTCTGCGACAGATCGAACCCCTCGAGGCGCGCAACGCGATCACAAATTTCCGGTCCGAGCAAGCCGGTGCCGCAGCCGAGGTCCACGGCCAACGCAAAGTTCCTGCCGGTCGTCGCGACGAGCGCCGCAAGCTTGGCGGGAACGCTGTAATCGAGCTTCTCCACCAGCGACGTCTCGAAGCGATCGGCATAGTCGTCGAACAATCGCTCGACATAGCTGCTCGGCGGCTGGTCCGGCGTCTCGACGTCGCCAAGCAAAGCGAGCTTGAGCTCGGCTCCGAAAATATCGTCCGGACTGACCTCCAAAGTGCGCCGGTAGGCGTCGATCGCGCCTGACTTATCGCCGGCCTTTTCGCGATAGCCGGCCAGCCGATACCAGCCGGCCGCCCAGCCCGGCACGAGTTCCAACGCCTGCTCCATCAATTCGGCGGCTGCGTCCGGTTCGCCGCTTTCGTCGAGCATCTTGGCGTAGTCGGCGCGGCGATCGGCGATCACGTCGCCTGAAGTGAGCTGGTTGGGCTGCATGGTGAAGACCTATTGGGATCGGCCCGCATTTGGCTGCGGTCACAAAAAAACTCAAGTCCTATTTCAGAGGCGGAGACGCCAGACCTGAAAAAGGCTTGCGAGCGGCGTTCCGCGCCCGTATTTCAGGGACAAACAGGAGATGGCGCATGTCCGATCAGGTGAACAAGTTTCTCGGCGATTCCCTCGGCCGCACATTGGTCAAGCTTTTGGTCGTATCGCTGATCGTCGGCTTCATCATGGCCGTGTTCGGCTGGGCGCCGCTGGATTTCGTCTACGGCTTCCGCAATTTCGTTCTGGAAGTCTGGCATCGCGGCTTTGCCGCTTTGGGACGCGTCGGCGATTATCTGTTGCTTGGTGCGACCGTCGTGATCCCGGTCTTCGTCCTCATCCGTCTCTTCAGCTATCGGCGCTAATATGACCTCTCTCATCCTCTCGCGGCGTGGGCTACTACACATATCCGGCCTCGTGCTGGTCGCCGGTGTTGCAAGCTGCACGACCGCGCCCAAGTTCGCTTCCACGCCTTCTGATGGCGAAGACGAAACGGCGGACGCTCTACCGCTAGTCAATCAGTTGCGCGCCAAGAACGGATTGCCGCCGCTTTCGGCGGATCCTGCTGCCAAGGATGCCGCGATGTTCCAGGCCAAGCGCATGGCATCGGCAGGCAAGATGAAGCACGTGATGGGGATCGGCGACGGCTTCGGCCCACGCGTCAAGGCAAGCGGCGTACAGATGCCGGCCGCCGAAAACATCGCGGCCGGCCAACAGTCGGTGCCGGCCGTTGTGACCGCCTGGATCAACTCTCCGCACCATCTGGAGAACATGCTCGGTCGTTACAATGGTCTCGGCGTTGCGGTAGCACGCAATTCTGCTTCCAAAAGCGTGCCCTATTGGGCAATGGTGCTTTCCGGCTGAGGCGATTCTGCCTCCTTCCTCAGAGGCAGACATGGATACGCACAGTCACGAGAACAGGCTGGCATTCGACGTGACGCACCGACTGGTGCTGTCGATTGCAATTCCGATGACGCTCGGCTTCATGACGACGCCGCTCCTTGGCCTCGTCGACACCGGCGTCGTCGGCCACATGGGTCAGCCGGATGCGCTGGCAGGGCTTGCGATCGGCGCCATGCTCTTCGACCTTATCCTCGGCAGCTTCAACTTCCTGCGTGCCTCCACGACCGGACTGACGGCGCAGGCCTTCGGACGGCACGACCGGCACGCCCAGCAGGGTGTCTTCTGGCGAGCGCTGATCTCTGCGCTCGGCTGCGGCATAGCGCTTCTCTGTCTTTCGCCACTGCTACTCGCAGCCGGGCTGAAGCTGATGGGACCGGAGAGCGCCGTTGCGGCCGCCACCAGCACCTATTTCTCCATCCGCATCCTTGCCGGCCCGGCAGCGCTTGCCAATTACGCGATCCTCGGCTTCGTGCTCGGCCGCGGCCAGGGCACCGTTGGCCTGTTGCTGCAGACGATCATCAACGGCATCAACATCATACTGGCGATCTATCTCGGCCTCTGGCTTGACTGGGGCGTGGCGGGCGTCGCCTGGGGTACGATGGTCGGCGAGACAGTCGGTGCCGTCGTCGGCTTGCTGATTGTCCTTCGCGGCTTCGATCGCGCGCATCGGCCGACACGAACGGAGATCTTCTCCCGGCATCGCCTCGCCGAGCTTTTCGCGCTGAACCGCGACATCCTGATCCGCACCTTCGTGCTGCTCGCCGCTTTCACTCTGATGACGCGGATCGGGACGAGCTTCGGAGCGGTCACGCTGGCCGCCAACGCCGTGCTGATGAACTTCTTCCTGCTCTCCGGATATTATCTCGACGGACTGGCCAACGCGGCAGAGCAGATCACCGGACGGGCGATCGGCGCGCGATACCGGCCGGCCTTCGAGCGTGGCCTGAAGCTGACGGCGCTCTGGTCGTTCGGGCTTGCCGGCCTCATTTCCGTGTTCTTCCTGCTGGCCGGTCCATGGTTGATTTCGGTGCTAACCACCTCGCCGGAGGTGCAGCAGGCGGCCGAAACCTACCTGCCCTGGGCCGCCGTCACCGGACTTACGGGGGCGCTGGCCTTCCTGATGGACGGTGTCTTCATCGGCGCCACCTGGTCGACCGACATGCGCAACCGGATGCTCATGTCGTTTGCCGGCTATCTCATAGCGCTGGCCGTTTTCGTGCCGCTGTTCGGCAATCATGGCCTATGGCTGGCGATGAACGGCTTCCTGCTGTTTCGCGGTGTCTTCCTGGCGATGCTTGTGCGGCCGCGGGCGGATCAGACGTTCCGTCCTGCCCAGTAGTCCGTTCTCGTATCCCTGAGGTCGCGGATGGATCTGACCTGCTCGCGATCGAGCAGCTTCGACAGGCCGCGAACGATCGTGCCCGGGAGGCCCGGCCCCTCATAAACCATGCAGGAATAGAGCTGCACGAGATCGGCACCGGCCTTGATCTTCTCGAGCGCGGTGCCGGCGGACGAGACGCCGCCGACGCCGATGATCGGCAGGCCTGGGCCGACGCGTTTGCGCATTTTGGCGAGAACGGCGGTCGATTTGTCGAACAGCGGCTTGCCGGAAAGCCCGCCGGTCTCCTTCGCCTGACGCTGGTCCCTGAGGCCCTCGCGGGAAAGCGTGGTGTTCGAAACAATCAGGCCGTCCAGGGCATGCGACAGCGCTTCGGCGGCGATATCGTCCAGCCCCTCTTCCGTCAGATCAGGCGCGATCTTCAGGAAGACGGGGATCTTTCTGCCTGCCTTTTCGGCTTCGGCATCGCGGGCGGCAAGCACTGCCGACAAGAGCGCGGCGAGGCTTTCGCGCGCCTGCAAATCGCGCAGGCCCGGCGTGTTCGGTGATGAGATATTGGCGGTGAAATAGCGGGCGACCGAATAGAACCGGCGGATGCCGAGGACATAGTCGACAATGCGGTCCTCGCTGTCCTTGTTGGCGCCGATGTTGACGCCGATCATGCCGTTGCCGCGAATGGCCGACAGGCGCGCGAAGGCAGCGTCGTGGCCTTCGTTGTTGAAGCCGAGGCGATTGATGACGCCTTCGTCCTCGACCAGCCGGAAGATGCGCGGGCGCGGATTGCCGGGCTGCGGTCTCGGCGTCACGGTGCCGATCTCGGTGAAACCGAAGCCGATCTTCAGCAACGCTTCCGGAACCTCGGCGTTCTTGTCGTAGCCGGCCGCCATGCCGATCGGATTGACGAAATCGAGCCCGGCAACGCTCTGCCGCAGGCGCGGATCGGGGGCGATCCGGCAGGCCGGCACGGCGCCTGCCTTCAGTGCGGCAATCGACATGCCATGAGCGGTTTCGGGGTCGAAGAGGAAGAGACCCTTGCGGGCGGCGTGCTTGAAAAGCTCGATCATGGCGCAAGATCCGGAAAGAGGTGCTGGCCGGCGACATCGAGCGGCAGCGGCGCCTCCCATAACACGGCCGACATCGGCAATTCCGCATAGAGGTGTGGAAAGAGAGCGCCGCCGCGCGAGGGTTCGAAGACGAGTTCGTCGCCGAACTTGCTGCTATCGACGGCAACGAGCAGAAGCCCCGCCTGGCCGGCGAAGTGAAGCGCCGCCGTCTGCCTGACCTGGGCGGCTGTCGAGAAGTGGATGTAGCCGTCCGTAAGGTCGATCGGCGCGCCACGAAAAACGCCGGCTGCCCTCGCCTCCTGCCAGAGCGTTTCCGTCACGATCTTGTAAAGCGTTGGTGTCAGGGTCATGATAACCTCAGAATGGCTGGTCTTTCCCGGGCTTTGCCGCAAAGCGGCGGTGATGTCCACGCCTCGCCGTGAAAAATGCGGTGGCCACCGAGATTTCCGGAGGAAACCATGAGAAATATCGCAATCGGCCTTTTCGCGCTTCTCCTGCCGCTCGGCGTTCATGCCGCTGAAACCGACGCATTGCGCTTTCAATTGGAGCGTAGCGGCGACCACTTCGTGCGGCTCGACAAGCAGACCGGCGCCATGTCGCTTTGCGAGGAGAAGGACGGCGCGCTCGTCTGCAGGATGGCCGCCGATGAGCGGGCGGCCTATGAGCAGGAACTCGACCGGCTTTCGGCCCGCGTCACGGCGCTGGAGAACAAAAGCATCGTCAACAAGGCGCTTCCCTCCGACAAGGAGATCAACCGTTCGATCGGCATCATGGAGCGCTGGATGCGGAGCTTCATGGGGATAGTCAAGGAATTCCGAAGCGAGGAGGAGCGCAACGCCCTTCCGCAAAAGACATGATTTGATATAGTCACCTCCGAATGGAGGCATGTATCGTGCGGAGGCACGAGGCATGTCTCGGCGATCGAGCTCTTGGGAGGGAGCTATCGATGCAGGAACAGACAATCATCATTGCCGACGACCACCCGCTTTTCCGGGATGCGCTGCGCCAGGCAGTGATTGGCATGGAAGGCCATCCCGAGATCGTCGAGGCCGGCGATTTTGCCGCAGCGCGCATGGCGGCTGGAGCACATCCCGAAGCGGACCTGATGCTGCTCGATCTATCGATGCCTGGTGTCAGCGGCTTTTCCGGCCTGATGGCGCTTCGCTCCGAATTCGCCGGGCTGCCGATCGTCATCATTTCCGCGACGGATGACGCCACGACGATCCGTCGCGCGCTCGAACTCGGCGCATCCGGCTTCATCTCCAAATCCTCCGGGATCGACGACATTCGCCGCGGTATCCAGACGGTCCTTGCCGGCGATGTCGCGACCCCCGAGACTTATCGGGACGGGCAGGAACAGGATCCTGACGTCGCCGACCTGATCCACCGGCTGCACACGCTGACACCGCAGCAGAGCCGTGTGCTGACGATGCTGGCGGAAGGTCTTCTCAACAAGCAGATCGCCTATGAGCTCGGCGTTTCCGAGGCGACGATCAAGGCGCATGTCTCGGCGATCCTGCTCAAGCTCGATGTCGACAGCCGTACGCAGGCGGTGATCCAGCTCGGCAAGATCAACATGGCCATGGTCGCCTGAGGCGAGACAGGATTTTATTCCTTTCCTCTCTTTACTCCCGCTGGGCTTGCGGTTAATATTTCGTCGTTGGACGATGGCGCAGGCCCGCAGGAATCAGGCGACATGCTGTCACACGAGCAGATTTGGGGGGCGATCGACAGGCTTGCCGAACGGCATGACCTGACGCCTTCAGGTCTTGCCCGGCGCGCGGGGCTCGATCCAACCTCCTTCAACAAGTCCAAGCGGCTCTCCGCCGATGGGCGGTTGCGCTGGCCGTCGACGGAATCGATCGCCAAGGTGCTGGATGCAACGGGCGCCAGCATGGAGCAGTTCCTGACGTTCATGCGGCCGGCAGGGAGCTTTTCCAGTCTTCCGGAAGGCGCTTTCCCGCGGCAGGGCAGCTCGATTCCGCTGCTCGGCTTTGCGCAGGCCGGTGCCGGCGGCTTCTTCGATGATGGCGGCTTTCCGGCTGGGCAAGGCTGGGACGTTGTGGAGTTCCCGGCCGCACCCTCGCAGAAGGCAGGCGTCTATGCGCTCGAAGTCCAGGGCGAGAGCATGATGCCGCTCTACCGCGACGGCGACGTCTTGATCGTCGAGCCTGGCGCGCAGGTTCGCCGCAATGATCGCGTCGTCGTCAAGACGCGCGAAGGCGAAGTGATGGCGAAGGTGCTGTTGCGCCAGAGCCCGCGATCGATCGAATTGATGTCGCTCAACCCGGAGCATCCCAACCGAACAATTGAACTTTCCGACGTGGATTGGATCGCCCGCATCATCTGGGCCAGCCAGTAGGAAGATATTCCATGCGTCCTGCGGCAATTCTGACGGCTGTTGCAGGGATCGGAATTGTTGCCGACCTGATTGCGGCCGGCGGACAGCGGCTTGGCTCGACCATTGATCCGGCGGAAACGGCAGCGCCGATGGAAGCGCAAGTGCCGCCCCCCGCTCCGACGGCTCAACCGACCTCAAATCCCGAAGCCAGCATGAATGCGCGGCGTGTCGACGAGGCCAGCCAGTTCTACCCTGCGGTCATCGACGGCAAGCCACTCGAGCGCATCGCGCCCGTTGTGCCGAAGCAACCGGCAAACCCTGCCAAAGACAGGGGCGTGAACCTCGTTCGCCCGATCGCGGAAAGCGCCGGTGTCCTGGCGTTTGGCGACCGTCGCCTGCAGCTTGCCGGCATCGGCCCCACGCCGGCGGACAAGACATGCATCGACAGCGGGGGCCGTGAGTGGCCATGCGGGATGCTGGCAAAGACCAATCTGCGGCTGCTGCTGCGCCTCAGGGCCGTCCGCTGCGATCTCGACAGTGCGGAATGGACCGGTACCGTTACGGCCGCCTGCAGGATCGGCACGCAGGACATTTCACAGTGGCTCGTCGAAAACGGCTGGGCAGAGGCGGCGAAGGGATCTGCGCTCGCCGAGGCCGGCGAGAAGGCAAAACAGGCGGGCAAAGGCATCCATGGCAACGACCCTCGCAGCCTCGCAGAAACCAGCGGTCCTGAGGATCTGCCTTCCGATCTGCCGCCCGACGGCTTGTAATGTCGCTGGGCAACTCCTAGACTCTGGCCTCACTTCGAAGGGATCATCGAGACATGAACAAGCCGCTTTCCGCCCATGACGCCTTGATCTACGTGATGGTGATGGCATCGGCCGTCGACAGCACGATGAACGATCGCGAGATGGAGCGCATCGGCCAACTGATCGGCTTCCTGCCGGTCTTCCGTGATTTCGACGACGAAAAGCTGATTTCCATCGCGCGCGATTGCGCGGGACTGCTGGCTGGTCCCGAAGGGCTCGACATCGTGCTCGAAACCGTCAAGGACACGCTGCCGTCGCGCCTCTACGACACGGCCTATGCGCTCGCGGTCGAAATTGCTTCCGCCGATCTCTCGGTGAAGGCGGAAGAGCTGCGCCTTCTCAGCCTGCTTCGCGACCGCCTCGGCCTCGATAAGCTCACTTGCGCCGCCATCGAGCGCAGCGCGATCGCGCGCTTTCGCAAGGGTTAGAGCCTTTCAGGTTTAATACAGGCCGTAAGGGAAGTAGCGCAGGTAGATTTCCTGCAGGCGGCCACTGCGCGACAGCGCTGCCAGCGCGTGATCGAGCGCTGCCGCAAGGACATCATCCTTCTGACGGAGCATGATCGTCATGCCTTCGCCGAGAAACTGCTCGGAGAGATAAGGCCCGTCGAACAGCGCGCAGCATTTCGCCGAGGCCTCCGACGAAACCCAGAAGGAGAGCTGGAGGGAATCCGCGAAGACGGCCTCCAGCTTGCCATCCTTGAGTGCTGCAAGAAGGGCGTCCTTGCTGTCGAAGGGTACGGCCTTCACCTTCGGGAAATAGGCCGCCAGCATGGCTTCGTGCGCCGTCGCCTTGACGACGCCGACCGGATGATCGGCCAGAGCGCTGGCATTCTCGCCCTTGATGGAAGCCTTTACGTTTCGAACGAAGCGGGCGGGCAGCATGAGATAGGGGCGCGAAAAGGCGAACTGTCGCCGCAGCTCCTCGCTGACGGCGACGCCGGCAATCACGGCATCGCCCTGCGAGGCCGCGAGCGCGGCATTCAGGTCAGCGAACGGCAGCGCCTGGATCTGGCATTTGCTGGCAATCTCCAGCTCGTTACAGATCTCGCGGGCGAGATCGACGTTGAAACCGGAAAGCTTGCCATTCTGATCGGTAAAATTGAACGGTGGAAAGTCGATCGTCGTCAGGAAACGCAGGCGGACGAGCGACGAAAGATCCGGTTTGGCAAGGCGCTCCCTGGAATCGAAAAGCAGCGGCAAGCCTGGCATCGCCTCCTGCGCCGACAACGAGAGCGGGCAGAAAAACACAATCAAAGACAGCCAAAAGCTGCATAGCCCCTTAAGATTCAGGGATGCCAGTTTAAATTGCATCATTATGATCGGCCTCGGGGAAAGCATGCACTGCCATTCTGGAAACGGTGTATCAGAGTCATGCGTGTCGGGGAATATGCGTCGGGCGGGATCGAAGACCGCACGCTCTTGGATGATGGTTCAATACGCCACGGCGCGCCGCCTGCGCGCGGTAAACGATTCCTACCAGCAGGAAGCAGAGGTTCTGCTGCAACTCGGCATCGGCAGGCCGACAATCGTTCGCGATGCAGGTCGCACGCCGCAACGGCGCGAGCATCGAACAGGAACTCATTGCAAGCGGCTCCATCGATGCCGACAGCTATTACGCAACCCTGGCGCGCGGGCTCCGGCTTGCCTTTCTTTCGGCAATCAGCAGCTCCCTCGTCAACGATGACAAGGCACTCGACAGCCAGCTTCTGCAGGCTCGCTGCGTCCGGCTGAACTACATCAGCAAAGGCATGCTGGCGATCGTGCCGGAAGCCCGAAACCTGGTGATGCGCGAGCCAGCGCGCCTCCCGCGCGAGATGGGCGTGGGCGGCTTGCTGGTGTTCCAGTTGCTGATCGGAGGAATGCTGCTTTCCTCTCTCACCCATCCCTGACTGATCAGGCTCCTTGTCACCACCGCCGGCTACCTAGCGCTCGGCTTTCCGCCCGCCGGCAGCAGCGAAGGCGCGCTCTTGCTCCTCGAGCTTGCCAATATGGCGGCAAGCTACGGCCTCTTTCTGCTGCTCGGCAGGGTCGCGATGCTGCGTGAGGAAAAACGCAGCATCGGCTGGCGCTGGATCTATGTCCCGCTCTATTGGCTGATGATCTCGGTGGCGGCATGGCGCGCCCTTCTCGAGCTGCCGAGAAAGCCCTTCTTCTGGGACAAGACGCCTCATGTCCCTGTCAGCACCAGTGAGAAGTTGCGCCGCGCTTAGCATGACTCGTCCCTAGGCGGCGGGACCCGAAATTTTTTCCGGGGACAGATGCCAGGCGTTAGGGCCACATTAAGCAATGTCCCATTCTATTCGCCAGGACGACGCCGGCTCACGGGCCGAATGCATGATGCGCATGTCGAGCCTTCCGGGCATCCCACCATGCCGTATCCCGCGACATAAAATGCTTCAATAGTCGGCCCGCCCGCGGTCGGGTCAAGCGACTGGACATATCCATGCTGAAGAACTTGAAAATCCGGACGAAGATCATTTCTGTCGTCGCGCTTCTCGGGGCGATCGCGCTCGGGGGCCTCGTTTATGTCATCACCGAATTCCGCGGCGCCGATGCCACCTACAGCGCCTTCATCGATAACGAGGCACTGGCAGCCATGCAGGCATCGCGCGCCAGCGCCTCGGCAACCGCTGCCGTGCTGCAGGTCACGCTTATCGCCGGCCTCAAGCCGGAGACGCCGGCTTTCAATACGGCGCTCACGACGCCAAGCAAGATGCCTCAAGCGCGCGAACGCCTGGAACAGGCGGCGGCCTTGGTACCTAGCCGCAAGCCGGCGATTGACGACATCCTCGTCGGCATCGCCGAGATGGAAGCGCTTTCCAGCAAGGTCATCGACCTCGCCAAGGCAAAGGACAGTGCCGGCGCGCAGCTTGCAGCCAGCATGCTCAATGCGAAGCTGAACACGGTCACTCCGAAAATGATCGCCAACAATGATGCGTTGATGGCATTGCTGAACGATGGCGGCGACGCGCTCTCCCTTAGCGTCAACCAGCGCATCACTCTCAGTTTCGTACTGATCGGGCTCGCTGTCATGGGCGCGATCGGCCTTTCTGTGTGGGTCGCGCAATCGGGGATCACCACGCCCATGGTTCGTCTGCGTGACCGGATGGCTCAGCTTGCCGAGGGAGATACGCACGGCGCCATCGACGGCCTCGACCGTCGTGACGAGGTTGGCCAGATGGCCGGCGCCGTTGCCGTCTTCCGCGACAATGCCGTCGATCGTATCCGGCTTGAGGGCGAGGCCGAAAAGAGCCGCAATCTCAGCGACAGCGAACGCCGAGAACGTGAAGCTCAGCGCGCAACCGAGGCTGCCGATCTCTCGCGCGCGGTCATCGCGCTTGGCGACGGCTTACGCCGGCTGGCCGCAGGCGACCTCGCATTTCGGATCGACACGGCGTTTGTCGGCGACCTCGATAGTCTGCGACAGGATTTCAACAACTCGATCCTGCGCTTGAACGACACTATGCAGACGGTCGGCGCCAACGCCCGCGCCATCACTGCCGGCGCAACCGAGATCCGCGCCTCGGCGGACGAGCTTTCGAAGCGCACCGAGCAGCAGGCAGCGTCCGTCGAGGAGACGGCAGCGGCCCTCGAGGAGATCACCACCACCGTGAAGGATGCCGCCAAGCGTGCCGAGGAAGCACGTGGGCTCGTGGCACGCACGCGCGCCGGTGCAGAAAAGTCCGGCCAAGTGGTCAGCAAGGCCGTCAACGCCATGCAGCAGATCGCGCAATCCTCCGCGGAGATCGGCAACATCATCGGCGTCATCGACGACATCGCCTTCCAGACCAATCTTCTGGCCCTCAACGCCGGCGTCGAGGCCGCGCGCGCCGGTGAAGCCGGCAAGGGCTTTGCCGTCGTTGCCCAGGAGGTGCGCGAACTTGCACAGCGCTCGGCCAATGCCGCCAGGGAGATCAAGTCACTGATCACCACATCGGGCGACCATGTGCAGACGGGTGTGTCGCTTGTCGGCGAAACCGGCAAGGCGCTTGATGCGATCGTTCACGAGGTTCAGGAGATCAACCAGCACGTCGACGCGATCGCCGAGGCCGCCCGCGAGCAATCGACCGGCCTGCAGGAGATCAACACGGCGGTGAACTCGATGGACCAGGGAACGCAGAAGAATGCGGCCATGGTCGAGGAAAGCACGACGGCGAGCCACAAGCTCGCGACGGAAGCGGCGACACTCAACAACCTGCTCGACCAGTTCAAGCTGACCGGCACTGGCAGTTTCAGCGCTAACATTGCCGCGGCAGCGCCGCTGCAGGGCACTCACATCCATTCGGCGCCACGGCCGGCCGCGCCGCCGGTCGCAGCCAGAAAGGCACCCGTCCGCATCGCCACTCCGGGTGTCACCCGCCCCTCTAGCTCGCCGGCTCGGGCGCTTGGGCAGAAACTTGCAAGCGCATTTGGTGCAGGCAGCGCCTCTTCGAGCCCACGCGACGACGCCGATTGGACGGAATTCTGATCCCAGCAAAACGGTACAAAAGCAAAGGGCGGCTCAATGCCGCCCTTTTCGATTATAGACTTCCGACTTCAAACAGCGAGCCAAGGCCCGGCTGCCGCACAAGACGGAAGCTAAAAAGGGTGCTCAGGCAAACCCGAGCGGAATTTGCTCGACCTTGCGGCCGCGACCATAATCGCGCTCATAGGAAGCACGATCGTCATCGCGCGCAGACGCAAGAACCACTTCCGGCGCATAGTAGCCGTCAGCGTAAGTGCCGGTATCGCCATTCTCCCGGATCTCGCGCTTCGCCGTGAAAATCTTCAAAAGCATTCTGCAACTCCTCCTGATCATGCCGACAACGACCAAGGGGTCGCCTGCGTTCCCGTGATATCGGAGAATAGTTAAAAATTAACTATGTTTATTAGAGGATTGTCAACTATGTCAATTTCCTTCGAGGCTACCTCTTAAGGGCGTTCTTTCCTCGTGGAGTAAGACAGCGAACGACGGCGGCCCACGTGGGCACCACGCTCAGACCACAGTGCGGCTGAAATCCGCTCAGTCCCAGCAAAACCATCTGAAGTTGGAGCGGGTGAAGGGAATCGAACCCTCGTATTCAGCTTGGGAAGCTGCTGCTCTACCATTGAGCTACACCCGCGTAGGAGCGAGATTTCCAATAGATGGGTGCCGCTGTCAAGCGGGCATCGGCGTTGTCAGATGCGGAAGTGCTTCGAGAGTTTCAGGCCCTGGGCCTGATAGTTGGAGCCGAGTCCGGAGCCGTAGAGGCTCTCGGGGTGCTCCTGCATATGCTCATAGACGAGGCGACCGACGATCTGGCCGTCCTCGAGGATGAAGGGAACCTCGTGGCTGCGGACCTCGAGCACGGCGCGGCTGCCGCGGCCGCCGGCGGGGACGTGGCCGAAGCCGGGGTCGAAGAAGCCTGCATAATGCACGCGAAATTCGCCAACCAACGGATCGAAGGGGGTCATCTCTGCCGCGTAGTGCGGTGGCACATGGATGGCTTCGCGCGAGACGAGAATATAAAACTCGTCCGGATCCAGGATCAGTTCGTTGCGACCGCGGCTATAGAGAGGTTCCCAGAAGTCATAGATGTCGTGCTGCGCCTTCTTGTCGACATCGACGACTGCAGTGTGGTGCTTACCGCGGTAGCCGATCAGTCCATCCTTGTCGCCGGCCAAATCAATCGACAGGGCAATGCCGCCGCCGGAGACGTTCGGCAGCTTGCTGGCGACCAGCGTTTCGGCATCGTGGAGCGCGAGCAATTCCGGCTCCCCAAGTATCGAATGGCCGACCCGGAAGCGGATCTGCGACAGGCGCGAGCCCCGACGCACGACGATCGGGAAAGTACGCGGACTGATTTCGAGATAGAGCGGGCCGGAATAGCCAGCCGGGATTTTGTCGAACTCCTGCGCGTAGTCGGTGATGACGCGGGTGAAGATATCAAGACGTCCGGTCGAGCTTTTGGGATTGGCCGAGGCCGACATGTCGGCCGGCAGGTCGAGGCGCTCCATCAAGGGAACGATATAGACACAGCCGGTCTCCAGCACGGCGCCTTCGCTGAGGTCGACGACGTGGAGGCTGAGGCGATCGAGCTTATCGGACACCAAATGGGAAGGACCCGGCATGAAGCTCGCGCGAACGCGGAATGCCTTCGCGCCAAGCCTGAGGTCAAGGCTTGCCGGTTGGATCTGGTCGTGGTCCAAATCGCGCTCGCTGGTGAGACGTCCCGCCTCAAAGAGCGCGGCTATCGCGCGATCCGCCAAAATTCCTGTTTCGCGAGCCATCATGCCCCATCCATATTCGGGGGAGACAAAACCAAACTCAAGGAATTGACGCAAGCACAGAACGGCAGTATTGCACTTTTATCCCGTGGTGATTTGGCCGGTCGGCTTGCAGCCACGTTAAACAAGTGGCTAAAAGGACCGGGTGCAAAACCGGTCTGCTTTCGCGGCCGGTTTTTTTGTTGTTTGAAAGTGGTGATTCATGAGCAAGACTTGGCGCCCCGCAACCCAACTCGTTCACGACGGTTCTTTGCGCTCGCAATATGGCGAGACCTCGGAAGCCATCTACCTCACGCAGGGCTTCGTCTATGAGAGCGCGGAAGCGGCCGAAGCGCGCTTCAAGGGCGAAACGGAAGGCTATATCTACGCTCGCTACGGCAGCCCGACAAACGACATGTTCGAGAAGCGCATGTGCGCACTGGAAGGCGCAGAGGAAGCCCGCGCCACGGCCTCCGGCATGGCAGCCGTCACCGCCGCAATCCTCTGCCAGGTGAAGGCCGGCGACCACATCGTTGCCGCCCGCGCCCTCTTCGGCTCCTGCCGCTGGGTCGTCGAGACGCTCGCCCCGAAATACGGTATCGAATGCACGCTGGTCGACGGTCGCTATCTGGAAAACTGGGAAAAGGCGATCCGCCCGAACACCAAGGTGTTCTTCCTGGAAAGCCCGACCAATCCGACACTCGAGGTGATAGACATTGCCGGCGTCGCCAAGCTCGCCAACCAGATCGGCGCCAAGGTCGTGGTCGACAACGTCTTCGCCACGCCGATCTTCCAGAAGCCGCTCGAGCTCGGCGCCCATATCGTCGTGTATTCGGCCACCAAGCACATCGACGGCCAGGGCCGCAGCCTCGGTGGCGTCATCCTCTCCGACCGGGAATGGGTCAACGAGAACCTTCAGGACTACTACCGCCACACCGGCCCGGCCATGTCGCCGTTCACGGCATGGACGCTGCTGAAGGGACTCGAGACGCTGCCGCTGCGCGTCAAGCAGCAGACCGAAAACGCATCGAAGATCGCCGACTTCCTGGCCGATCAGCCGAAGGTCGCCAAGGTCATCTATCCCGGCCGCAACGATCATCCGCAGGCCGACATCGTCGCCAAGCAGATGAAGGGTGGCTCGACACTGGTCGCCATCGAACTCAAGGGCGGCAAGGAGGCAGCTTTCGCGCTCCAAAACGCCCTGCAGGTCGTCAAGATCTCCAACAATCTGGGCGACGCCAAGAGCCTGATCACGCATCCGGCTACGACGACGCACAAGAACCTGACCGACGAAGCACGGGCGGAGCTCGGCATTTCCGGCGGTACCGTTCGTCTTTCCGCGGGCATCGAGGACACGGACGACCTGATCGAGGACTTCGCCCAGGCTCTCGCAAAAGTGAACGCCTGATCAGCCGAGATCGGCCGGATTGACGCAAATCCGGCCGACCGCCACATGCTGCTTTGCCCCACCCAAGACAGGTCAAAGTCAGGCTTAAGTGGCGAAACTTCTTGCCTTTACAGGCATTACGGACGTGATCGACTATCGGTTTATTGACGGATCGGCTGTCGTATAAGATACCGGTAACGTATATTGACTATGGTGTAGGCATGTACCGCGCCCTTACACGAGACATTGAAGTCGTCGTCGAACCTTTTTATCTGGAGGAGCAATCCGATCCGGAAGACGATCGCTATGTCTGGGGCTACCGGATCGTCATCAGCAACAATTCCGACAAGTCCGTGCGACTGGTGAACCGCTATTGGAACATCACCGACCAGAACGGCCTCGTCGATGAGGTCACGGGCGCCGGCGTCGTGGGCGAACAGCCGCGGCTCGCGCCCGGCGATACCTATGAATATTCCTCGGGCTGCCCGCTGGATACGCCGTCGGGGCTGATGTTCGGCCACTACCAGATGGAAACGGACGAAGGCGAGCTTTTCAATGTCGAAATACCCGCCTTCTCACTGGATTCGCCAGGGCTGCTGAGAGTCCTGAACTGATCACTCCGCAGGCTCTGCCACCTCTTCCACTTCGAAACGATAGGTCGTCGAGCAGAATTCGCAGGTGACCGAAATTGCGCCGTCTTCCTGGCTGGCATCAATTTCCTCCGCCGAGAAGCCCTTCAGCACCCCCTTGATCTTTTCGCGGGAACAGCTGCAGCGATCGAAGACCTCGCGCGGTTCGTAGACGCGAACCCCACGCTCGTGGAACAGACGATATAGCAGCCGCTCGGTGCCGACTTGCGGATCCGTCAGTTCGTCGGCGTCGATCGTGTCGACGAGCGAGCGGGCTTCCATCCAGGCATCGTCTTCCTTGTGGGTGCCGCCAGTCCTATCGCCGTCGCCGCCGTGAAGATCCGGCTGGCGCATGCGCTCCGGCGCTTCCGGCAGGAACTGGGCGACAAGACCGCCAGCCCGCCAGCGGTGGCGCGGCTTGCCCGCGTCGTCGCGATCGAAGAGTTCGGCAGCGGCAAGACGCACCCGCGTCGGGATCTGTTCAGACTGGCGGAAATAGGTGCCGGCAATCTCCTCAAGGGTCGCACCGTCGAGCGCAACGATACCCTGGTAGGGTTGGGAAAACTTGCCCTGATCGATCGTAAAGGCCAGCATGCCCTTGCCGAGAAGCTGTTCGGGCTCGATCTGCCCTGCCGCAACGGCCCTGTCGAGGAGGCCCTGGTTGAAGCGTGCGTAGGCACGCACGTTCTCAGGCGTCGAGAAATCGCAAACAAGCAGGTCCACCGGGCCGTCGCCCTTGGTCTGGACCGTGAACTTGCCTTCAAATTTCAGCGACGTGCCGAGCAGCACCGTCAGCACAACGACTTCGGCAAGAAGCCGCGCGACGGGCGCAGGATAGCGATGGCGCTCGAGGATCGCGTCCAGCATCGGCCCGAGCTGGACGGCGCGACCGCGCACATCCAGTCCCTCAACCTGAAACGGAACGACATGATCATCGCCGGCGAAATTGAATTCGCCGAGGGTGGCTGCAGGTTCTGCCATGGTCTTCTCCTAGTCTGAGAGCGGCAGACAAGAGTGTCCATCCGCTCGCGCGGCCAACGGGCCTTCCGGCCAAACGTGGCGTCCAGTATGGTTCAGATCGCGCCCAGGCACCAAGCAAGAATCGACTTCTGCGCATGAAGACGGTTTTCCGCTTCATCGAAGACCACGGATTGCGGGCCGTCGATCACCTCGTCCGTAACTTCCTCACCACGATGGGCGGGCAGGCAATGCATGAACAATGCATCCTTGTCGGCCTGCGCCATCAAAGCCGAATTGACCTGATAAGGCTGGAATACGTTGTGACCACGGGCCCGATGTTCCTGATTCATGGAGACCCAGGTATCGGTCACCACACAATCGACGCCGGCGACCGCACGGTCTGCATCATGGCAAAGCATGATTTCGGCGCCCTCATTGCGGGCCCAGTTCAGATAGTGATCCTTTGGCTCGGAACCAAGGGGCACCGCCATATTCATGCGGTAGCCAAAGCGCGCGGCTCCTTCGACCAACGAATGCAGCACGTTGTTGCCGTCGCCGGTCCAGGCGATCGTCTTGCCCTTGATCGGGCCGCGGTGCTCTTCGAAGGTCATGACATCAGCCATGATCTGGCAGGGGTGCGTATCATCCGTCAATGCGTTGATGACAGGAACGGTTGCATGCTCGGCGAGCTCCAGCATGCGGGCATGATCGGTCGTGCGGATCATGATCGCGTCGACATAGCGCGACAGCACCTTGGCCGTGTCACCGATCGTCTCGGCGCGGCCGAGTTGCATTTCGGTGCCCGACAGGAACAGCGTCTCGCCCCCGAGCTGGCGCATGCCAACGTCGAAGGACACGCGGGTACGGGTCGAGGGCTTTTCGAAGATCATCGCCAGCATCTTGCCGGCGAGTGGCTTATCGCCCTGCCCGGCCTTGAAGGCCTGCTTGCGCGAGATTGCGTCATCCATAATGAGCCGCAGGTCCGATGCCGCGACGGCGGAGAGATCGAGGAAGTGTTTGGGGGAAGCCATTATCGTTACCTATCACGCCCGCCTTCCGACAGGCACTATCCATTAAGCCGTCTTCTTGACCTTCGTAGCGCGCACGCTTTCGGCGGCGCGTTCGAGGCGGGCAAGGCCCTCGCGGGCTTCGTCAGCAGTGACGACCAGAGGCGGCAGAAGACGAATGACATTGTCGCCAGCGGGTACGCCGAGCAGATGGGCGTCACGGATCGCCTGCAGCAGTTCGGAGGACGGCACGGCGGCCTTGACGCCGAGCAGCAGCCCCTCGCCCTTGATATCCTCGATGATATCAGGATAGCGATCCTTGAGCGAGGCCAGCCCTTGGCGGAATACCAGCGAGACGTCACGCACCTGCTGCAGGAAGCCCTCCGCGAGGATCACGTCGAGCACGGCACTGCCAACTGCCATGGCGAGCGGATTGCCGCCATAAGTGGAGCCATGCGTGCCGGCCTTCATGCCGGAAGCGGCCTCTGCCGTGGCAAGGCAGGCTCCGAGCGGGAAGCCGCCGCCGATGCCCTTGGCAACCGCCATGATATCAGGGGTAGCGCCAGACCACTCATGCGCAAAGAGCTTGCCCGTGCGGCCCATGCCGGTCTGCACTTCATCGAAAATCAGCAGCAGACCATGCTCGTCGCAGTTCGCGCGAAGTGCCTTCAGGAACTCGTTCGTCGCCGGGCGGACGCCGCCTTCCCCCTGAATAGGTTCGATGAGGATCGCGGCCGTTTCATTTGTGATGGCGCTGCGGACTGCATCGAGATCACCGAACGGCACCTGATCGAAGCCAGGGGCCTTGGGACCGAAGCCTTCGAGGTATTTCTCCTGGCCACCGGCGGCAATCGTCGCCAGCGTACGGCCATGGAAGGCGCCTTCAAAGGTGATAATGTGAAACCGCTCGGGATGGCCCTTGGAAAACTGAAAGCGGCGCGCGGTCTTGATCGCGCATTCCAAGGCTTCTGCGCCGGAGTTCGTGAAGAACACCTTATCGGCGAAGGTCGCATCGGTCAGCCGCTTTGCCAGTGCTTCCTGACCCGGGATCTCATAGATGTTGGACAGATGCCAGACCTTGTCGGCCTGCTCCTTCAGCGCGCCAACCACATGCGGATGGCTGTGGCCAACGGAGGTGACGGCAACGCCCGCGCCGAAATCAAGATATCGCTCGCCCGTTTCGCTGATCAGCCACACGCCTTCTCCTCGCTCGAACCGCAGCGGGGCACGAGAGTAGGTGTCGTAAAGCGCGGCTTCAGCCATGGCGCGATCTCCTATCAGCAATCATCAGCAGCCGGACTCCGGCTAAGGAAAGCAGGTCCGGAAAATTAAAAATGCCGCCTTTCGGCGGCGAGCAGCACTATTTACTTTTCGCACTGCAATGTCAACAAAACTGAGGTTTCGCTGCATGCGTCAAGCAGCCATCCCGAGGCGCTCGACCTATCAACAACTATGTTGCATAAATGACTCTCACGCCCAGCAAGTTGGGGAAAACTTGAAAATCGATTCCCCGAGATTCAACCGACTCTTGTCACGGAGTCGGCCTCACACTAGGTTAAAACTCAATTACTAGGCTGCATGCGGCGGAACTAGTCACCAAAATTTGAGTAAGCGTTTCTTGCCTCGGATACGTCCGTGGCAACGGTGAAGGATTCTGCCTACACCAACGCTAATAAGGCGGAGACAGGGGCATGAACTGGACAGACGAGCGCGTTGAAAAACTGAAGAAGCTGTGGTCCGAAGGCCTGAGCGCCAGCCAGATCGCAGCACAACTTGGCGGTGTAAGTCGTAACGCCGTCATTGGTAAAGTCCATCGTTTGAGTCTGCCCGGCCGTGCGAAGGCCGGCGGTTCGACGACCACCGTCAGAACCCCCAAGCGCACGACTTCGGCGCCCCGCGCCACGAACTACGCCTCGCGGATCACCACACGCACCGTTACCCGCCAACAGGGCGCGACGATGCTCAAGGAAGAGATCGAAATCGATACGGTGGAGGAAGTCCGCTTCCGTCCGGCCGCAAATGTAATCGTTCCGATTTCTCGCCGCCTTGGCCTCACCGAACTCACCGAGCGCACCTGCAAGTGGCCGGTCGGCGATCCGCTCAATGACGACTTCCACTTCTGCGGTTGCGAGTCCCCGGACTCTTCCCCGTATTGCACGTATCATCAGCGCATGGCCTACCAGCCGGTCAACGAGCGCCGCAAGGCCGCTAACCGGGTCGCCTGACCCGGAAGCCGGATAAGGAATAAAGAAAACGGGCCCTCGCGGGCCCGTTTTTCGTTGTATTGGAAAGATCTTTCAGGCTCTCGCCTGAAAGGATCAGGCTTCCATCGAATAGCCTGCACCGCGCACGGTGCGGATGACGTCCTGCATGTTGGAAAAGTTCAAAGCCTTGCGCAGGCGGCCGACATGGACGTCAACAGTACGCTCGTCGACATAGATGTCGTGACCCCAGACGCCATCGAGCAACTGCGAGCGCGAGAAGACGCGGCCGGGCGATGCCATCAAGAACTCGAGAAGGCGGAATTCGGTCGGGCCGAGGCGGACTTCGCGGCTCTTGCGGTGAACGCGGTGTGTCTCGCGATCCAGCTCGATATCGCCGCACTTCAGCAGCGTCGAGAGCACTTCGGGCTTGGCACGACGCAGCATCGCCTTGACGCGAGCGACAAGCTCCGGCGTCGAGAACGGCTTGACGACGTAATCGTCAGCACCGGTCGAGAGGCCGCGAACCCGTTCGCTTTCCTCGCCACGGGCGGTCAGCATGATGATCGGCAGGCGCTCGGTTTCCGGCCGCATGCGCAGGCGGCGGCAGAGCTCGATGCCAGACACGCCCGGCAACATCCAATCGAGGATGAGAAGGTCCGGCGTGCGTTCCTGAAGCCGGATCTCGGCCTCGTCGCCGCGCAGGATGGTATCGACCTCAAAGCCTTCGGCCTCAAGGTTATAGCGGAGAAGCACGCTCAGCGCTTCTTCGTCTTCAACGACAGCTACTTTAGGGATCATTCGTTTCGGTCTCCTGAGGGCGCGGTCGCGGAATGATTATTCAGTGACTGCGCCGACGGTGTTGGCGGTATCGTCCTTCGGACGTTCGCCTTCCGGCTGGGCACCGGTGGCCATGTAGTAGATCGTTTCGGCAATGTTGGTGGCGTGGTCGCCGATGCGCTCGATGTTCTTGGCGCAGAACAGAAGATGCGTGCAGCTGGTGATGTTGCGCGGATCTTCCATCATGTAGGTGAGCATTTCACGGAACAGCGAGGTGTACATCGCGTCAATTTCCTCGTCGCGCTCACGGACCGATTTTGCCTTGTCGGCAGCACGGCTCGTGTAGACGTCGAGGACTTCCTTGAGTTGGACGAGGGCGAGCTCGGACAGGTGTTCGAGGCCGCGGGCGAGCTTGCGCGGCACGCCGGCGCTCTGTACGGCAATGACGCGCTTGGCAGTGTTCTTGCCCAGGTCGCCGACGCGCTCCAGGTCTGCCGCGATGCGGATGGAGCCCATGATCTCGCGAAGATCGGCCGCCATCGGCTGGCGGCGGGCGATCGTGACGATCGCCTTGTCGCCGATCTCGCGCTCCGCGTGGTCGAGGATCACATCGTCCGAGATGACCTTCTGGGCAAGAGCCGTATCGCCGTTTACGAGTGCGCGTACGGCATCCGAGACCATCTGCTCGGCCAAGCCGCCCATTTCCGAGATACGGCGGGACAGGAACTTCAAATCATCGTCGTAGGCAGAAAAGATATGTGTCGATGCCATAGGGCTCATCCTTGAATATCGTAAGTGCTACCGAGACGGCCGATCAACCGAAGCGGCCCATGATGTAGTCCTGGGTGCGTGGATCGTCCGGGTTGGTGAACATCTTGTCGGTGTCATTCTCCTCGACGAGGTTGCCAAGGTGGAACATGGCTGTGCGCTGCGAAACACGGGCGGCCTGCTGCATCGAGTGCGTCACGATGACAATCGTGTAGTTCTCGCGGAGCTCGTGGATGAGCTCCTCGACCTTGGCCGTTGCAATCGGATCGAGTGCAGAGCATGGCTCGTCCATCAGGATGACTTCGGGGCTGACGGCGACGGCGCGGGCGATGCAGAGGCGCTGCTGCTGACCACCGGAAAGACCGGTGCCGGCTTCGTGAACGCGATCCTTCACCTCATTCCAGAGGCCGGCGCGCTGCAGGCTGTGTTCCACGATCTGGTCCATGTCGACCTTCGACTTAGCGAGCCCATGGATACGCGGACCGTAGGCGACGTTTTCGTAGATCGTCTTCGGGAACGGGTTGGGCTTCTGGAACACCATGCCCACACGCGCACGAAGCTCCACAACGTCGATATCCGGATCGTAGATATCTTCGCCATCGAGCGTGATCTTGCCAGTGACGCGGCAACCGTCGATCGTGTCGTTCATGCGGTTCAGGCTGCGCAGGAAGGTGGACTTGCCGCAACCGGATGGGCCAATCAACGCGGTCACCGTGTTCTCACGGATGTTCAGCTTCACGTCGAACAGCGCGCGCTTCTCGCCGTAGTAAACGGAGACGTCCTGGCCGATCATCTTGTAGGGAATGGTGTTCATCTTCTGATCAACCGCTTTCTCAACTGCTGCTTCCGTCAACATGTTCATAATGTCTACTCCGTTTACCAGCGGCGCTCAAAGCGACGACGCAAGAGGATGGCTCCGAGGTTCATGAGGATCAGGAATAGGAGCAGGACGATAATGGCGCCGGAGGTGCGCTCGACGAAGGCGCGCTCGGCTTCATTGGCCCACATGTAGACCTGCACCGGCAGAGCCGTCGAAGGCTCCATGGGCGTCGCCGGAGCATTCGCGACGAAAGCGACCATGCCGATCAAAAGCAGCGGCGCCGTCTCCCCGAGCGCGTGCGCCAGACCGATAATCGTGCCGGTCAGGATACCGGGCATCGCAAGCGGCAGGACGTGGTGGAAGACCATCTGCATCTTGGAGGCGCCGAGGCCGAGCGCGGCCGAACGGATCGATGGCGGGACGGCGCGAAGCGCTGCGCGGGTCGCGATGATGATCGTGGGCAAGGTCATCAGGGTCAGTACCAGGCCGCCAACCAGCGACGCTGAACGCGGCAGGCCGGCGAAGTTGATGAAAACAGCAAGACCGAGCAGACCGTAGACGATGGAGGGAACCGCCGCGAGGTTGTTGATGTTGACCTCGATCAGGTCCGTCAGCTTGTTCTTCGGTGCAAATTCCTCGAGGTAAATCGAAGCGGCAACGCCGATCGGCAGGGAAAGGACGAGCACGATCAACATCAGATAAAGCGAGCCAACCAGGGCGACACCAAGACCGGCGGCCTCGGGACGGCTGGAGTTGCCGTTGACGAAGAGCCCGGTGTTGAATTTCTTGTGGAGCGCACCGGTTTCGGCCAGCTGGTTCATCCAGCCAACCTGCCTGTCGTTCACCTTGCGGTTCTTCTCGTCGACCTTGAGGTCAATCTGACCCTTGTTGGCGGAGTCAACGTTGGCGTCTGCAAGCAGGGTGATGTTGACTGTCCTGCCGATGAGCGACGGATCGGCAACGACCATGTCGCGCAGCTGGATCGGCGCGCCCTTGGAGATCATAGCGGTCGCGTCACGCACCTCGGGACGGCTCGATGCATTGAGGTTCAGCGTCTTGACCATCGCGTCGCGGATGAGAACCGAATAGTTGGCCGCGATCAGCACGGACGGATCCGTTGCGCGCTTGTTGTTCGGGTCGATGGTTTTCTCGCTGAACTCGATCGGCAGCGTGATCGCCGTCTGCAGGAAGGCCGTGTAGCCCTTGCTGACGACGCTCGTCAGCAAAACCGCCAGGAAGATCAAGCCAAAGGAGATCGCAGCGATACCATAGATGCGGAACCGGCGCTCGGCGGCATAGCGGCGCTTGAGGCCGATGTCGCGACGTTCAGGCGCCTTCGAAACGACAACGCCCTGACCCGGAGAAACAATATCCGTCATTCGTACTGCTCCCGGTATTTGCGCACGATATAGAGCGCGTAGATGTTGAGGCAAAGCGTGATGAAGAACAGCGTGATACCAAGCGCGAAGGCAACCAGCGTCTGCGGCGAGGTGAACTCCAGATCACCAGTGAGCTGATTGACTATCTTGACAGTGACTGTCGTCATTGGCTCGAACGGGTTGATCTGGATGCGCGCTGCGACACCCGCCGCCAGCACCACGATCATGGTTTCGCCGATGGCGCGCGATGCAGTCATCAGAAGCGCGCCGACGATGCCGGGCAGCGCCGCGGGAAGCACCACCTTCTTGATTGTCTCCGAACGAGTCGCACCGAGACCGAGCGAACCATCGCGGAGCGCACGCGGCACAGCAGTGATGATATCGTCGGAGAGCGACGAAACGTATGGGATCAGCATGATGCCCATGACGATACCCGCTGTCAGAACGCTCTGCGCCTGAATAAAGTTCGCATAATTGCCGGTAAGGAGGCCGTTTACCTGCGAAGACAGGTCGCGGAGGAAGGGGCCGACCGTGACGAGGGCGAAAAAGCCGTAAACAATCGTCGGAATACCAGCGAGCACTTCGAGCAGCGGCTTTGCGATCGATCGCACCGCGGGGGCCGCGTATTCCGCCATGTAGATCGCCGCGAACAGGCCGACAGGCACCGCCACCAGCATCGCAACGAAGCCGATGTAGAGCGTGCCTAGCAGCAGCGGTATCAGGCCGAATTGCCCGAAGGACGAGCCGCCGGCACCGGCAAAGCGCGGATCCCAGACCGTACCGAAGAAGAAGTCTGCAGCAGGAACGACCGCGAAGAAATGCGCGGCTTCCGTCAGCATTGACAGAACGATACCGATCGTCGTCAGGATGGCGATCGAGGACGCCAGGAGCAGGCCCCAAAGCATGACACGTTCGACGCGGTTGCGTGCACGGAATCGCGGAGCGACTTCACGAAGCGCATAGAATGCGCCGGCAACGGCAAGGATGAGGACGACCGCCGTCATGACGAGGCGGCTGGAAGCCGATTCTTCGTTCAGCTTTTGCGCTGCGTCTATCATGTATGGCTGCGGCTGGCCGGCCAGCGGAACGCCCTTTGCAGCAAGCTTTGCCTGGAGGCCAGCCGGATCGCTGGCTGCACCGCTGATCTCCTCCGGGGTGAGGAGCGGCAAGCCGCGCGCAATCGCGCTGACCATCCCGTAATTCAGGTTCTGCTGCGCGGCCGGCTGCGCCTTGACGTCATCCGGGAAAGTGCCACGGACGGAAGACTCAATGATCGAAGGGCTGATCGCCAGCCAGGCGCACAGCACGATAAGTGCCGGCAGCACCGCCCAGATGGCGGCATAGGCGCCATAGTAGCCCGGTCGCGAATGCAGCGCGGAGGACTTGCCCCCGGCAAGTGCCGTAGCACGGCTGCGCGCTGCGATGAAAGCAACGGCGCCAAGCACCACGAGACACAAGAGTATGATGGATGTACCCATTCGTTTAGGTCCCAGGCCCTTTGACCCCAAAAGCGGAAACGGCAGGCGGACCGATCCGGCTCTCAAACTTGCAGAAGTTCAGACCCCGTCCCGACTTGGCGGAACAAGGCAAAGCAGGCGCGATCTGGTGATCGCGCCGGCAAGTCATTACATAGTCTTGCCGTCTTCAACGCCCTTGCGGATCGCGTCGCGCTCACCGTCCGGAGCGGCAACGAGGCCGTACTCGACGAGCGGGCTGTCCGGTCCGATCATCTGTTCGGATACGAAGAAGTTGACGTATTCCTTCAGGCCCGGGATGACGCCGAGGTGTGCCTTCTTGACGTAGAAGAACAGCGGACGGGAAACCGGGTACGTGCCGTCGGAGATGGTTTCGGTCGACGGAACGATACCGTTGACGGTCGCAACCTTCAGCTTGTCGGCGTTGTTTTCATAGAAGGAAAGGCCGAAGACGCCAACGCCGGTCTTGTTGGCAGCGATGCGTGCCAGCGTTTCCGGATAGTCACCGTCGATGTCGACAGCAGCGCCGTCCTTACGGACTGCGACGCAAGCCTTGGTCTGAGCGGCGGCGTCAGAGATCGAAGCCTTGATGACGTCGAGAGCGCCAGAAGCCTTGCAGCCAGCAGCAAGAACGTTCTGTTCGAAGACTTCGCGCGTGCCGTGCTTTTCGCCCGGGATGTAGGCAGCAATGTCAACAGCCGGGAGTGCCGGGTTGACTTCCGACCACTTCTTGTAAGGGTTGGCGACGAGCTTGCCGTCAACAACGACCTGGGCAGCCAGAGCCTTATAGATGTCGGCCGGGACGTAGGCGACATCAGGGTTTGACGAGTCGGTCGCGAAGACGATGCCGTCATAGCCGATCTTCACTTCCTGGATGTCGGTCACGCCGGCTGCCTTGCAGGCGTCCAGTTCCTTGGCGTTGATCGGACGCGAAGCGTTGGCAACGTCGATGGTGTCCGGGCCGACGCCCTTGCAGAATTCCTTGAGGCCAGCGCCCGTGCCGCCGGATTCAACGACCGGCGTCTTGAAGTCCTTGAAGGTTTCGCCGAAGGTTTCGGCTACGATCTTGGCGTAAGGCAGGACGGTGGACGAGCCAGCAACCTGAACCTGGTCGCGAGCAACGGCCGCGCCAGCGAAAGCGGCGGAAGCGGCAAGTGCTGCGACCGTGAGTTTAAAAGCGTTCATAACAATCTCCCGGGCATATAGCGGTCTGAGTGCGGCCTTGAGCGGCCTTTTGCAGTGCCGTCTTCATCAGCGGCCCGCTCTCTTTAGCCCCTGATGCCCAGAGCTTTTATGTCATTTTCACGAAACATTTGTGACAGATTAAATATATGAAATCATTATACAAAGAATGCGACACCGAGCGATTGATCGCAGTTTTATGTCAAAACCGCACGGTGAAGCTCGTTCCCTTGCCAACTTCCGACTTGACGATCAAGCGCGCGCGGTGCCGCGTCAGGATATGCTTGACGATGGCAAGGCCCAACCCCGTGCCTTTCTTCGAGCGGCTGTCCTCGATGCTCACACGGTAGAAACGCTCGGTCAGTCGCGGCACATGCTCGGCCGGAATTCCCGGTCCCTTGTCGACAACCGTGACCTCCACCGGCTCGCCCGGTGCATTCTTCAGGAACACATCGACGGTCTTGCCCTCCTGCCCATATTTGCAGGCATTTTCCATCAGGTTTTCAAAAACCTGGACCAGTTCGTCGCGGTCGCCAAGCACCTCTGCCTTGCCCAGCGGAAGATGCAGCACGATCTCAACGCCGACATCGTTTGCGAGCGGTGCCAGCGAGTCCCTCACATGGCCGAGAAGTGGAACGAGATCGACCTTCTGATCCGGGGCGATATGTGACTTGAGTTCCAGCCGCGACAAGGACAGGAGGTCGTCGACAAGACGGCTCATACGAGTGGCCTGATCCAGCATGATGCCGAGAAAGCGCTCCTGCGCCTTGCCGTCATTCTTCGCCGGGCCCTGGATAGTCTCTATGAAGCCGCGCAGGGACGCGAGTGGCGTGCGCAACTCGTGGCTGGCATTGGCGACGAAATCGGAGCGCATGCGGTCGATGCGGCGAACCTCGGAAATGTCCCGGAAGGAGAGCACGAAGAAACGCTCATCAGCCGGCTGCTGTTCGTCAAACTCCACGGGGGCGCTGCGGACGATGTAAACGCGCTCGGATGGCAGGCGTTCGGAGTGCTCGATCTGGTTCGGCGCGTTGGTTGCAATCGTTTCGCTGACCATGTCGAGGATGCCAGGCGAGCGCAGGCGAGCGGAAATATGCGCACCAATGGCGGCCTCGCCGAAAGCCTTTTCGGCCGCGCGGTTCTGGTAAAGCACCGAGGCATCACCGGAAAGCACCATGACGGGGATGTCGAGCGCGGCAAGCGTCGCGGCAACCTCGGCCAAGCGGTTGCCGGGCGCTTCGATAGTCTCGGGAACTGGTTCCAGCTGGACTTTCGGGAGGGCCGCCGGAACCGTGTGCCACAACGCCGTGATGATCATTAGCAACAGAAGACCGAACACGACCCACTTGTTTGCGCCTGCAGCCAGAGCAATCAGGGCAATCAGCAGAGCCACGAGCAGGATGGGACGCTCCTGCCGAATGCGTGCAATCAGGCTTCGTATCCATGGCGCTTTGTCTTCCAACTGCCCCTCGCGGTTTTCGGCTCGTACTCTTATCTTCAAACTCTGCCTGATAGCCGTGATTCATGACAGAAGTTTTCGCCTGCACACGACACGCGGAAAGGCTTTGCTGCGAACACACAGAAATTTCCACGATCCGTAAGACATTTGATTTTCAACAGGAAATATGGTCGCCTCTATGCGACGAAGTTCACCGGAGAAGAAGCCATGGCCGATGATGTCGAAAGCAGAGCCGTCGAACTGGACATCCGCGGAGAGAAGCGCGTCTTTGATGTCGACAATCCCGTGCTGCCGGACTGGGTTGACAAGGCGGCTTTGGAATCCGGCGACTATCCATACGACAAACACCTCAAGGAAGAACAATACCTTGAGGAACTCAAAAAGCTGCAGATCGAGTTGGTCAAGGTGCAGTTCTGGCTGCAGGCCACCGGCAAGCGGGTCATGGCGCTTTTCGAGGGACGGGATGCGGCGGGCAAGGGCGGCGCGATTTCCGCCTCATCGGCGCACATGAATCCCCGCCTTGCCCGGGCGGTCGCGTTGGCCAAGCCCACCGATCGTGAGGCCGGGCAATGGTATTTCCAGCGCTATGTCGCGCAATTCCCGACCGCGGGCGAGTTCGTGCTCTTCGACCGGTCCTGGTACAATCGTGCCGGCGTCGAGGCCGTCATGGGCTTCTGCACACACAAGCAATACGAAGATTTCCTGAACCAGGCGCCTCAGCTTGAGAAGGTCATCGCGCACGAGGGTATCTTCTTCTTCAAGTTCTATCTCGATATCGGCCGCGAGATGCAACTGAAGCGCTTCCACGATCGGCGCCACGACCCGCTCAAGGTCTGGAAACTGTCGTCGATGGACATCGCAGCGCTGACGAAATGGGGCGACTACAGCGAGAAACGTGACCGGATGCTGAAAGAGACACATACGGAATTCGCGCCCTGGACGGTCATTCGGGCCAATGACAAGCGTCGCGCCCGGCTAAACCTGATCCGGCACATGCTGAAGACGATGGATTATGACGGCAAGGACAAGGATGCCATCGGCAAGCTCGATGACAAGATCATCGGCTCGGGTCCGCATTTCCTGAAATAGCCTATTGCCCCGGCAGGATTCGGATAGCGTAGAGGTTGATGCCGCGCGCCTTGCCGTCGACATCGCTGTTGATGATCAGACTTCCGGCGGCGTTCGGCGCCAGCGAGCGATCGAAGCGGACCTGGAGAAGCACATCCGACTTCTGCCGGGTGACCGAGAAACGGTGACGGGCGCAGTCGCCGAGTGACTGGAAATCGCATTCCACCGTAACCTGAGTTGGTTCGTCGGACGTCGATTGCAGCGTAATTGCAATCGTCGAGGACTTGCCGGCCAACTGCTGAAGGACATCGGCGGGAACGCTGATGCTGATATTGCCGTCGCTGTCGTTACTCTGCGAGATCAGGCGGACCGCGGTGCCCTCGTTTTCCGCAACATTCTGAATTTCCGCCCGTGCACCGGTCTTGATCTTGTCCGCATTGGACGGCTTGAAAACCTCAATCCAGTCGGCGGAGAAGGAGTTCTGCGGGTCGATCGCAACCGGCGTCGCATTGCCGCCTGCGGCACCGCTGTCGCCACCGTTGTCCGCGCCGTCGAAGTCTTCCGGCTGAGTGCTCGCCGGCGGATTGGCAACGCTTGTATCTCGTTCCGCAGCGGTCTTAAGCACGCCCGAGGTGTATACCCACCACGCACCCATGCCGATGAAGGCCAGGAGCACGCAGGCGACAAGCAGTCGGGAGAAAAACTTGCGCGGCTTGCGTCGAACCGCGGCGCGCTCCGGCCGGAAATCCATCTGCGTGGGCTTTCTCTCCGCCGCTGGCGATTCAGCGACCGGCTCGGCGCCAAGATGATTGCCGCTCCCGGCATGGACGCCGGCGAGGCTGGATTCATCGTCGAAGCGTGGGTCGGTAACCGAATGCTCACGGGTCTCGCCGCCAATCGAAACGTTCGCGACTTCTTCCTCTGCCACATGATCAGCCGGCCTTGGTACTTCCACCACGGGGGGAACAGCAACTTGCGGCGGCCCCTGGCGCGGATGAAGGCGTTCGCGCTCCTCCGCTTCGATCATATGGATCGTCGTTTCGAGCCTGTGGCGATGATAGGCGACCGCTTCCGTCTCGGTGATGTCCTGCTTGCGGAGACCGGCTTCAAGAGCCTGACGCGCGGACTGATAAATCTTTGCACGGACTTCGGGATTGTCGCGATCGGCATTGCTGAGCGCCGTTTTGATAGCCGTTTCTAATCCGCTCACGTCCGGTCCTTTACTCTGAGACTGGGCTTTGTACTTAACAATTCGTAAATGCGGTAGCCGCTGCCGCCGCAAATCACAAGCCTCACCCGGTGTCCGGGTTCGCATCGGCAGGGGATAACGCAGGAGACCCTGACCGTCCTATGTCCTTGCAACAATAGCCGATATTTGAGGAATCGATAGAGCGCACTTTTCCTCTGTCAAAGTCTCTGCTATCACATTGACGTTTTCGTAAACGTCAATTCCTACGGTGTCCCATGGCCCTGCCTCCGATCCTGACCCAGAATCTCAGATTGCCGGTCGTCGCCTCCCCGCTCTTCATCATTTCGCACCCGGCACTGACGCTGGCGCAGTGCAAGGCTGGGATCGTTGGCGCCTTCCCGGCCCTGAATGCGCGGCCGGAAAGCCAGCTCGACGAATGGCTCGCCATTATCACCGAGGATCTCGCCGCGCACAACGCCGCGAACCCCGAACGGCCAGCGGCTCCGTTTGCCGTCAACCAGATCGTCCATATGTCGAACAAGCGGCTGGAGCACGATCTGAGGCTCTGCGTCAAATATAAGGTGCCGGTTGTCATCTCGTCGCTCGGCGCCGTGCCGGAAGTGAACGCCGCGGTGCACTCCTACGGCGGCATCGTGCTTCACGACGTCATCAACAATCGCCATGCGAACTCAGCCATCCGCAAGGGCGCGGACGGGCTGATTGCCGTCGCTGCCGGTGCCGGCGGCCATGCCGGCACGCTTTCGCCGTTCGCGCTTGTCCAGGAAATCCGCGAATGGTTCGACGGGCCGCTGCTGCTTGCCGGCGCGATAGCCAATGGCGGTGCCATCCTCGCGGCGCAGGCGATGGGCGCCGACATGGCCTATATCGGCACGCCCTTCATCGCGACCGAAGAGGCCCGCGCCTCAGACGCCTACAAGCAGGCGATTGTCGACGGCATGGCGAACGACATCGTCTATTCCAACTACTTCACCGGCGTGCATGGCAATTATCTCAAACCGTCGGTGAAGGCCGTCGGCCTCGACCCCGACAATCTGCCGGTCGCCGATCCCTCGAAAATGGATTTCGAACAGGCCGTCGGCGGTGCCAAGGCATGGAAGGACATTTGGGGCAGCGGACAAGGCATCGGCGTCATCAAGGCGATCGAACCAGTCGGCAAGCTCGTCGACCGGCTGGAAGCCGAATATGCGGCTGCCCGGACGCGGCTGTCACTCTAGAGATCGGCGGCGGATTTCCACAGCACCGTTCTTTTTTGCCGAAGAGCCGACAGGGCGCTTGAAATCTTCAAACAATGCCTGTATCAGCCCATGCAAATCGCGGGCCGCATGGTTCGGCCGCAGGGATTGCCGCTTTAGCTCAGTCGGTAGAGCACATCATTCGTAATGATGGGGTCACGTGTTCGAGTCACGTAAGCGGCACCATTCTTTCCTCGATAAATCAAATAGTTATCAAGGGTCGCGCTCCACCAAGCGCGTTGCAATTCATCGCTGTCACACCACGGTCACAGCATGAGGTTTTGCAATGGCGACCATCCGTAGGCGCAATGGAAAGTATCAGGTGCAGGTCCGCGTTCAGGGCTGCGCCCCACTCTCCAAGACATACAGCCGCCTCGAAGACGCAAAGGCTTGGGCACAGCTCACGGAGGTTGAGGCCGAGCAAATCGGCTTGCCCGCCGATCCCCGCACCGCCGGAACCCGATCCCGTCAACCTTATGAAGCCCTTTCCGGCCGGACTCATGAAGATGTGGCCCGTCGGCAGAAACGTCGGCTTGCCGAGGAACGACACGCCCGACGTCTTGACGAGATTGATCCAGATCCAGAACCAAGAATGGTCTGGCTGGCCTCAAATGGGCGGCATAGCTGGGCCGAAGCCGCAGGATCGGGAGAGAAGCTCAGGCGTTGCCTCCGAAGAGCTAAGCTTCTCTCCCTCTGGCATTCGAGATTTCGTCCTGTACAGGATGCTCGGTCCCCGCTGCGCCCTGTTTAAGCCGCACCGTTCGGTTTGCCATGCGGGAACATTAGCTATCCCGGAAATAATTGAAACAAGTTTCTGAGGTGCGTGAAGGACGACTCCTACGGCAGTGACGGCACAGGTTGAAGCACTGCCAGATCGAGGAGGCTGAAGATATGGTTGACCTGCCGAACTGGCAGTACATCATAGGCCATGTTTGTCGGTGCTTTACGAGGATGTGAGCAATGACCCCTGCCCGTTTCACGGAATGCCTTCTTCATATCCGGTGGACGCCGATCAATCTGGCATCGGCCCTGCAATGCGACCTTTCATGGGTGGAAGCGCTGGAGGCCGGGAACGCTGAAGTTCCAGCTGGCTTGGCCTCGTGGCTCGAAACGCTTGCTCAAGCTCACGAGGCGCTTCCTCCGCCGACCACATATCGCGGCAAACACTCGGAATGACCCGCTACCCTGCAAAGCATTAAGTTCGCGGACGACGTCGGCTGACCGAAGATCAACTGGCAACCGTCCCAGGGCGGGCGTATGATAATCGTGTTACCCGTGGGAGCGTACACCGGCGGGGGGCTCAGCGGTGGCCCTGAGGTTTATGGCAGCCCACCAGCACGCCCCCAGGGTCTTCGCTGAGTGTCGAACCATCTGTGGGCCCCTTTTCTTTAATATTAGTCATTCCTAAATACTAAATTAACCCTGAACTCTTAGCTTCCGGCACGTTGCTTTTGGAGCCAGGACCCCAGCCCCTCCAGAGCAATGGGGTGTGCGGTTGGGGCTCAAGGCGAATTTGCTTCGACCGCGCGCCCTCAATGCTCTTGTCCGAGCTGTCATCGAAATCGACCATGATGCCGTGACTCGTTTCCAGGGGATAGAACCCGGATCTCTCCACTACGCCCCGTACCACGTCGATATTCAGGTAAAGTGCCATGGCTGCGGGACACAGCGACCATTCGACAGAAACGGATCGATTGAGGCAGGCGTATATTGCTGAGATCCAACCTCGGTTGAAGTGCTCCGTGTGTGGAAGGAATGGCGGGGAAATGCTGTTCGGGCAATACGCAGTGAGGAAGAGCCGTGAACCGCTTCGAGATCCCCAGCATGATATTCGCCTTCCTCCTCGTCGTCGGCGCTTTAGCCTTGATCTGGATAGCCTTCTGGATGCTGGGAGCGTGGGTCTTTGGAGGATGAGATGTCAACTCCTTTGAGAGATCCGACGGCGTGCATTTTTCTGGTGACTAATATTAGTGGTTGCTGTAAAGTCGCTGGCGCCTCCCATGGAGCGGCCAGGAGGTTTCCGTGGCTGGCTGGATGGCCCCCTTCGCGTAACCTCCCATGACGCTCGGTCTGACATCATCAGTTCATACACCGCTGGCACCATGGGTGGTCCGTTTATAGCGGCCTAACTGCGTGTATGTGGTGGTCGCCGTTGCTGACAACCGCCATCCGAGGGAGAATGCCAATGAACAGCACTCTCATGGCTGCAACGACAGCCGCATTCTTTTGTCTTTCGACCTTCGCGCCAGGTACGGCCGCCCCTGTTTCATCGGCAGCTTCAAAGCAACCCGACCCGAAGGCCGTGAGCAACCAAAACGCCGCGCCCACCACGCAGCCGACCGATCGCTTTCTTACTCCCCGAATGATGGACCGCAAGCGCCCGATGAACCCGGTCTGTGACCATGGGTTTAAACCCGGCGCCCCTTCAAACTGTCATTACTGACGTCGCTGGCGATCAAAGCCCAGCGAGGTTCTAACACCTGCCGTATTCTGCCGACGGTGAACCGGAGGGATGGTCACATGTCCAATCACTCACGCGACAACTACCCGAGACAGCAGCAGGTGGATCAGCGGCAGCGGGGGCAGGACCAAAAGCAGCACCAGCAACAGCAGATCGAGGAGAAGTCACTCTCCACGAACTCTCTCGACGACAAGCTCGCGGTAGCCGGCAATTCCACACCCACTCAAGGTAACGCAGGAAACACGGCCAACGGTGGCCTCCGTCGTGACGGCGGATGCGGCCTATGAGGTCAGCGGCGACGGCTATGCGCCCGAAGGCGAGATCAAGACCGGCGGCAAGCCGGTCGGTGCTTTGCCGGACGTGCTCACGCTGATGGGCCGCGTCTTCGTGCTGTGCAACGATGCCGAACTCTTCGATGAGGTTGGAAAGTGGAAAGTGGAGGGAGACCCGACCGAGGGCGCACTCTATCCCTTCGCCACGAAGGTTGGCATCGAGCGTGCCGCGGAGGCGGCGGCCGCGCCCCGTATCGATGCGATCCCCTTCGAGTCGGAGCACAAATTCATGGCCACCCTCAATCGTTCGGCCGACGGCCAAATGCTGCTGGTCAAGGGCGCCCCTGAGGTGATCCTCGATCATTGCGACCGGCAGCAGGCCGCGACCGGTCCGGAGCCGCTCGATCGTGACTGGTTTGTTCGGGAAGGTGACCGGCTGGCTGCGCAGGGGGAGCGCGTCTTGGGCCCGGCATGGCTGCCGAACCCGGATCTCCGCGCCGGCAGCCTCAGGCCGGCGGATCTGCCGAAGACCCTGGTGTTACTGGGCTTCGTGGGCCGCATGGATCCACCCCGCAAGGAGGCGATCGATGCCGTGCAGGAATGCCATGGCGGCGGTATCCGGGTGACAATGATCACGGGCGACCACAAGATCACCGCGGCGGCAATCGCGAAGATGCTCGGCATCGGCGACGGGAGGACGGCCGGGGCGGGCACTGAGATCGAGGCGATGAACGATGCGGCGCTGCAGGAATGCGTGCGCGACGTCGATGTCTTCGCCCGCGCCAGCCCCGAGCACAAGCTCAGGCTCGTGAAGGCAATCCAAGCCAATCGTCAGATCGTCGCCATGACCGGAGACGGCGTCAACGATGCGCCGGCGCTGAAGAAGGCCGATATTGGAGTGGCGATGGGCATCAAGGGCACGGAGGTGACGAAAGAGGCCGCGGAGATGATCCTCGCCGACGACAATTTCGCCTCGATCTCGGCGGCCGTAAAGGAAGGCCGCACGGTCTACAACAACATCGAGAAGGCGATGCTCTTCCTGCTGCCCACCAATATCGCCCAGGGCGCGGTGATCGCGATCGCAATCCTGTTCGCCTTCACGCTGCCGATCACGGCGCCACAGGTGCTGTGGGTGAACATGGTCACGTCGGTCGCGCTCGGTCTTGTCATTTCGTTCGAGCCCCATGAGGCGGACGTGATGACGCGCCCTCCCCGCTCGATCGACCGGCCGATCGTCACCGGTTTCGGGATCTGGCGCATCCTCTTCGTGGGCGCGGCGCTTGTCCTTTATACGCTGGTGGTCTTCTTCTGGATGAAGGGGCAAGGCGCTTCGGACCAGATGGCGCGCACGGCTGCCGTCAACGCGATCACGCTCGGGCAGCTCTACTACCTTTTCAACAGCCGTTACCTGCTCGATTCGTCTTTGTCCGTGCGTGCCCATCTGGGGAATCCCTATCTTTGGTACGGCATAGCCGCGGTCGTGGTGCTTCAGATCCTCTTCACTTATGCACCGCCGCTCCACGCCGTGTTCGACACCGAGGCCTTGCCCCCTTCAGTCTGGCTCTGGCTCATCTTGGGCGGTCTCGCCTTCTTCCTCGTCGTGGAGATCGAAAAACTCGTCATTCGCTCGACGCCCGCGTTGAAAGACGCAGCGACCCGTCGGTAACGCGCACAAGAAGTTGGGTTGCATGGCGGCCCGGTCGCCGGGCGAACGGATTTGCCCGGCGAACGCTTGGGTTAGGCGGCGCGCTTGCGATCCGCTGGATGCTGCAGCCGAAAGCCGATTGCCAGGCGGTTCCAGGCATTGATCATTGCGATGCCGATCGAGAGCGCCACGAGTTCATCCTTCGAGAAGGCGTTTTGCGCGACCTCATAGTCCGAATCCGGCGCATGGCCTTCAGCGACATTGGTCAGCGCCTCGGCCCATGTCAGTGCCGCCCGTTCGCGATCCGCATAGAGCTCCGATTCATGCCAGGCGTTCAACAAGAGCATCCGCTCTTCTGTCTCGCCGAGCTTCAACGCGTCCTGGCGATGCATGTGCAGGCAATTGGCGCATCCGTTTATCTGGGACACGCGCACCTTGACGAGCTCCATCAGCTTGGGATCGAAGCTCTTGGCAATCCAGGCCTCCACGGCAACGAGGCCTTCTATACCTCCGCTCTTCCTGGCCAGTATGTTCAAACGCTTGGTCATCATGTTCTCCGTGACATGAGTGATCTGGACGTTGCGCCCGGACAGGAAGTATCCCCGACATCGTGGATCATCCATCTGGCCGGTCGATGCGCCCGGCCTAATGCGGAATTCAGCAGACGCCCGCCGATCGATCAGGCCTTCCACCGTTCGGGACACCCCTTCCTATACTTCGGCAGGAGATGAGCGCGTCCCCGGTAGAATGGTTCAAGACGGGGATCCAACGCATTGTCCCGCCATCGGAGCCGCATCCGGGCGTGGCTTTCGCTGATCCCACACACGGAATGCTGACACTGGCGGGTTTCAATCAAGATCCGGGCACATGACCCAAGAAGGAGACTAGGCATGAAAATCGTTGTCATTGGCGGCACCGGACTGATCGGCTCGAAGACCGTCGAACGGCTGCGGAAAAAGGGCCACGACGTCCTCGCAGCATCCCCAAATACGGGTGTCGACACTCTGACCGGCAAGGGCCTGGACGACGCGCTGGCTGGCGCGAGGGTGGTGATCGACCTCGCCAATTCGCCCTCGTTCGAGGACAAGGCGGTGATGGAATTCTTCCAGACCGCGGGACGTAACCTCCTCAAGGCAGCCGCCGTGGCAGGCGTCAAACATCATATCGCCCTTTCCATTGTCGGCGTGGAGCGGCTCGAGGGCAGCGGCTACATGCGCGCCAAGATGGCCCAGGAAGCGCTGATCCGTGCTTCTGGCATTCCCTATACGATCGTGCATTCGACGCAGTTCCTGGAATTCATTCCGGGCATCGTCCAGTCAGGCACGGTCGACCAGACGGTGCATCTGTCCTCCGCCTATGTGCAGCCGATCTCGTCGGAGGATGTCGCCGACGCCATGGCCGACGTGGCCCTCGGTAAACCCCTGAATGGCATCATCGAGATTGCCGGTCCGGAGAAATTTCGCCTCAACGAGATCGCGGCGCAGTTCCTGAAGTCGACCGGCGATTCCCGCCAGGTCGTCGCCGATCCGCATGCGCCTTATTTCGGTACCGAGCTCGCCGAGGGCTCGCTCGTGCCGATCGGCGACGCCCGGCTTGGCCGCGTCAGCTTCCAGGACTGGCTCAGCCACTACCAGCCGAGAACGTAACCCCTTCGGAGCGGGGCGGCGCGTCCGGCAAGACCCAGGCTGCCCCTTCCATGCACAATCACGACAGGAGAACCAACATGTTCCGGACCTTTATGGCGGCAACCGCATTGACGGCCGTCCTCGGCGGCGCCCCCGTCGCGCATGACACTTCC
>Ga0102588_1000340_pt1 | contig 54808 bp, 52 predicted proteins | sample AraplaMF_Col_mMS_FD_76854 | JGI IMG/M metagenome (GOLD analysis project Ga0102588, IMG submission 76854) | Arabidopsis root microbial communities from the University of North Carolina, USA - plate scrape MF_Col_mMS (SPADES assembly) (version 2) | ecosystem: Host-associated > Plants > Roots >...
CATGGAATGTCCGTATTCTGCAGGGCTTCAATTCGGCTGCACCCTATCAACTGCCAGTGCCGGAACCAACAAAAAAGGCGGCCCGAAGGCCGCCTTTCCCTAAACTCTGGGGCAAATCCCTCAGTGTTCCTTGTTTGCGTAGACGGAGCGCTTGGTCAGGTAGATCAGTCCGGAGAAGATGACCAGGAAGACCATGACCATGAAGCCGGTGCGCTTGCGCTCCTCGAGATGCGGCTCGGCGGCCCACATCAGGAAGGAAGCGACGTCCTTGGCGTACTGGTCGACCGTCGCCGGCGATCCGTCGTCATAGGTGACCTGGCCGTCGGAGAGCGGCTTTGGCATGGCGAGAGCAGCAGCACCGGCGAAGTACGGGTTGTAGTGCGTGCCCTCGGCCACCTGGACGCCGGCCGGCGGCTGCTGGTCGTAGCCGGTCAGCAGCGAGTAGATGTAGTCCGGACCGCCTTCCTGATAGCCGCCGACGAACGGGATCATGTCGATCAGGAACTGCGGGAAGCCGCGCTCGATGCCGCGCGCCTTGGCGATCAGCGAGAAGTCCGGCGGCGCCGCACCATTGTTGGCGGCAGCCGCCGCCTCGTGGTTCGGGAACGGCGACGGGAAATAGTCCGACGGAATGGCCTTGCGGGTGAACATGTCACCGCTGGCATTCGGGCCATCCTGAACCTCGTAGTTGGCGGCCAAGGCCTTCACCTGTGCGTCCGAGTAGCCGAGAGCTCCGAGCGTGCGGAACGGCACGAGGCTCATCGAGTGACAGGCGGCGCAGACTTCCGTGTAGACCTTCAGGCCGCGCTGCAGCTGGCCCTTGTCGTAATGGCCGAGCGGGCCGGCAAAGGTCCAGTGCTCATGCTTCGGATGCATGAGCGGATAGTGCGGCGTTGCGCCTTCGGCATGCTCTGCCGGCGCAGCACCGTTCGGGGTGGCTTCCTCGGCGAGTGCTGCGCCGCTCAAACCAGCGACGACGGCCAGCGACAGGAGGCTGGTAACAAGCTTGTTCATGTGTCTCTTCCCTTCCTGTCGCACGCTCAGGCCTTGACCGGCTCGGCGGCCGCCACCTTGTTGCGCTTTTCCAGAACCGCTTCCGTAATCGAGTTGGGCAAGCGGCGCGGCGTCTCGACGAGGCCGAGAACCGGCATGATCACCAGGAAGAAGGCGAAGTAGAAGAGAGTGCCAAGCTGCGACATGATCACGTAGGTGCCTTCGGCAGGACGCGAGCCGAGCCAGCCGAGGACGATGGCATTGGCGACGAACAGCCAGAAGAACAGCTTGTACCAGGGGCGATAAGCCGCCGAACGCACCTTCGAGGTATCGAGCCAGGGCACGAAGAACAGCACGATGATGGCGCCGAACATGACGAGGACGCCGGCCAGCTTCGAGTCGATCGGTCCGATGTTGAAGGTGATCGAGCGCAGCATCGCGTAGAACGGCAGGAAGTACCATTCCGGAACGATATGGGCCGGCGTCTTCAACGGGTCAGCCGGGATGTAGTTGTCCGGATGGCCGAGGAAGTTCGGCATGTAGAAGACGAAGTAGGCGTAGACCAGCAGGAAGATCGAAACGCCAAGCGCATCCTTCAGCGTCGCGTAGGGCGTGAAGCGAACCGTGTCGGTCTTGGTCTTCACCTCGACGCCGGTCGGGTTCGTCTGGCCGACGACATGCAGCGCCCAGATGTGCAGGACGACGACGCCGGCAATGACGAAGGGCAGCAGGTAGTGCAGCGAGAAGAAGCGGTTCAGCGTCGGGTTGTCGACGGCAAAGCCGCCGAGCAGGAACTGCTGGATCCACTCGCCGACCAGCGGGAATGCCGAGAAGAAGCCGGTGATGACGGTCGCGCCCCAGAAGGACATCTGGCCCCAGGGCAGAACGTAGCCCATGAAGCCGGTCGCCATCATCAGCAGGTAGATGAGGACGCCGAGGATCCAGAGGATCTCGCGCGGCGCCTTGTAGGAGCCGTAGTAGAGACCACGGGCAATATGCAGATAGACGGCAACGAAGAAGAACGACGCGCCGTTGGCGTGCATATAGCGCAGCAGCCAGCCGTGGTTGACGTCACGCATGATCTTTTCGACGGAGTTGAAGGCAACCGTCGTTTCCGCCGCATAGTGCATGGCCAGCACGACGCCGGTCAGGATCTGCACGACGAGCATGACCGCCAGCATGGCGCCGAAGGTGTAGGCATAGTTCAGGTTGCGCGGAACCGGATAGGCGACGAAACTGTCATAGACCATGCGCGGCAAAGGCAGGCGCGCATCGATCCACTTCTCAAGGCCGGTTGATGGCTCGTAGCTGGAATGGCCACTCATAAATCAGTCCCCCTCAACCGATCTTGATTACTTTATCGGAAACGAACGAATAGGTCGGGATCGCCAGGTTCTGCGGCGCCGGACCTTTGCGGATGCGGCCGGCCGTGTCGTAGACCGAGCCATGGCAGGGACAGAACCAACCATTGTATTCGCCGGCCTGGCCGAGCGGGATGCAGCCGAGATGGGTGCACGAGCCGATCATGACGATCCAGTTTTCCTTGTCCTTGCCGGCCGAACGGTCGACGCCGGTCGCCTGCGCGTCGGACGGCAGGTTGGCGTTGCGCGCCACCGGGTCCTTCAGGTCGGAAAGCGGCACCTCATCGGCAGCCTTCACTTCCTCGGGCGTACGGTTGCGGATGAAGATCGGCTTGCCGCGCCACTTGGCCGTCAGCGACATTCCCGGCTCGAGGCTGGAAACGTCAACCTCGATCGAGGCCAGCGCCAACGTCGAAGCATCCGGACGCATCTGGTCGATAAACGGCCATGCAACCGCAACGGCCCCAACCGCCCCCGCCATGCCTGTGGTGAGATAAAGGAAATCACGGCGAGTCGGCTCGCCCGTGATCTCGCCTGTCGTTTCGTGTTCGCTCACGGCTTATAACCATCCTCTACGCAAATTTTGCGGAACTCCGCCCCTGCTCCTCGCGGCGGCGAATCTGTCGCGACACAATTCGACCATAGATTCCCCACCAATCCGGCGCGTTCTAAGCTTGATCGCAAATTATGTCCAGCCTTGGCAAGGCCATGTGGGCACAATGTCGCGGGAATTTTCAGATGATTTTCGAAGACAATCACATGCTTGCCACAGCTGCGCATTGCACCAACTCGAGCCTTCGGCACCAGCGTCGACGGCGTTCCCGCCGACCGGCCACTACGGCTGAAACCATTCCAGTGGACCGAAGGTAACACTGCATCTCAGACGACTTTGGCCTCGTCGCCGAGTTTACGGTGTGCCTTTGAACCGGGCGGTGGCGCCTCGACATCGGTTGCGATGAACCCACCGGATTGCCGTGCCCAGAGTTCGGCATAGAGACCACCCTGTTTCAGCAGAGCTTCGTGCGTCCCCTCTTCTATAATCCCCCCCTCGTCGACGACGATCAATCGGTCGAGGGCGGCGATGGTCGAGAGCCGATGCGCGATGGCAAGCACCGTCTTGCCTTTCATGAGGCCGATCAGATTGGATTGGATCGCCTCTTCCACCTCGGAATCCAGCGCCGATGTTGCTTCGTCGAGAACGAGGATCGGCGCATCCTTCAGCATGACGCGCGCAATCGCGATACGCTGGCGCTGACCGCCGGAAAGCTTCACGCCACGCTCCCCGACGTGCGCGTCGAAACCCCTGCGGCCATTCTGGTCCTGCAGGCGCTCGATGAAGCCAAGCGCTTCCGCGCGCCGAGCCGCTTCGACCAACCGCGCCTCGCCCGCATCAGGGCGCCCAAACAAGATATTGTCCCGGACGGAACGATGCAGGAGCGACGTATCCTGGCTGACAACGCCGATCTGCATGCGCAGGGTTTCCTGCGTGACGGACGCAATGTCCTGGCCGTCGATCAAGATCCGTCCACCTTCGAGGTCGTAGAGCCGCAGCAGGAGGTTGACCAGTGTCGACTTGCCGGCGCCCGAGCGCCCGACGATGCCGACCTTCTCCCCCGGCTCGATCGTGAGCGAGAAGTTGTCGATAACGCCATCTGGTCTGCCGTAGTGGAAAGAGACGTTCTCGAAGCGGATGCCGGGCTGTCGAATAGTAAGGTCGCGGGCACCGGGGCGATCGACCAGTCCAAGCGGCTGCGAGATCAGCTCGGCAGCATTCTGGATCGTGCCGAGGTTGCGCATGATGCCGTTGAACTGGGTCATCAGCCGGCCGAGAAGGAAGTTGAGGCGCAGCACAAGCGCCAGCGAGAAGGCGACCGCGCCGGAACTGATGAGCCCCGCCAGCCAAAGATGAACGCTCAGTCCGGCCATCGTAACGATCATGATGCCCGAAAGCAGTGCCATCGAGGCGCGTACCCCGGTGATGAAGCGCGTGAACCGCAGGACAGTGTGCTGATAGAAGTCGAAGCCTTGCCGCATGTAGCGGTCGCTCTCTTCGTCACGCGCAAACAGCTTCAGTGTCTGGATGTTGCTGTAGGCGTCCACCATGCGCCCGTTGATCATCGACGCCGCTTCCGCCGTTTCCCGGGAATGCAATCGGATGCGGGGCACGAAATAACGCGCGAGAACGCCGAACACGCCGAGCCAGCAGAGCACGACCACGGCAAGCGAGAGATCCAGCCGCGCGACGAGCACCAGCGTTGTCGCCGCATAGATGCCGACGAACCAGACGCTCTCCATCAGCGACGTCACCAGATCGCCCGTGGCCTGGCCCGCCGACCAGACCTTGGTGACGACGCGGCCGGAGAAATCGCTTTGAAAGAACGAGAGCGATTGCCTCGAAACATGCAGGTAGGATTGCCAGCGCGCGAGGTTATAGAAGCCGGGCGTGATCACCTGCTGATCGACGAGCGCAATCAACAGCGCGACGACAAAGCGGACGATGCCGATAAGGACGAGCATACCGAAGAGTTCGGCGCCGTGCGCGGCAAGAAGGCCGCTCCAGCCTGCGGCCGGCGTGATCGTCGCGAGGATATCGACAAGCCGGCCGACGAACCAGAAGAGCGCCGCCTCGATTGCCGCCGACATCCCGCCGAGCACGAGCATCGCGACGAAGGGCGTCTTCGCCTGCCCGATATAGAACCAGATGAATCCAAGCGTGGAACGCGGGGGCTGAATGTTTTCCCGCGGCGCAAAGGGATTAATCCAATTTTCAAAGACACGAAGGAGTCGTTTTATCAGCATAAATGCGATATAGGCTTATTAGCCAGGGTGGGAAAGCAACGGCCCCAGGGCGCAACCTTATATTTTCGTAACAATCGGTAACAACAACGGCATCGTTGTTGAATGAGACTGACCTCGTCACAATCTCGAGGTACAATGGATTCTTACGGGAGACGGCCGCGATGCAAGCAAGGAAGACAGTATTGTCGAGTATTCCGCTGCCCCTTGCGGAACGACTTGATGCAATCGTTGAACAGTTGGAAATGTCCTACGACGAGGCAATCGCCGAGGCGATCTCTACGTGGGTCGATCGCGAGGAAGAGCGACGTCTGTTCGCATTGCGTACGCTTGTGTCGACCAATAGCATGCTTGTCGAAGGAAACCGGGTGAAAGACTGGGCAGACAGCCTCTGACACCACATCCATGGACACGAAAAGAGAAGCCCTCCCCGCATCCGCAGGGAGGGCTTCTTTCTATTCGGCCGCCTCTTCCGCCTCTTCCGAGTGATCCGCCAAGAAGCCGCCGGACTGACGGTTCCACAGGTCAGCGTAAATACCGCCCTGCTGGACCAGTTCTGCGTGGGCGCCGGCCTCGATGATCCTGCCCTTGTCGAGCACGATCAGACGGTCCATCTCGGTCAGGGTCGACAGGCGATGCGCGATCGCAATCACCGTCTTGCCTTCCATCAGCGCAAATAGGTTTTCCTGAATCGCTGCCTCGACCTCGGAGTCGAGCGCCGATGTCGCCTCGTCGAGCACCAGGATCGGCGCGTCCTTCAGGAAGACGCGGGCGATCGCGACGCGCTGACGCTGGCCGCCGGAGAGCTTCACGCCGCGTTCGCCTACCTGCGCGTCGAGCCCTGTGCGGCCCTGCATGTCGACAAGCCCTTCGATGAAGTCCCAGGCATTCGCACGCCTGGCGGCTTCGATCACCTGGGCGTCGGTCGCGTCCGGGCGGCCATAGGCGATGTTGTCGCGGATCGACCGGTGCAGCAGGGACGTATCCTGCGTCACGACGCCGATCAGTTCACGCAGGCTTTCCTGGGACACGCCCGAGATGTCCTGCCCATCGATCGTGATGCGGCCGGCCTCCAGATCGTAGAAGCGCAGCAACAGGTTCATCAGCGTCGTCTTGCCGGCACCGGAGCGACCGACCAGGCCGACCTTCTCACCCGCCTTGATGTCTAGGGAGAGATTGTCGATGACACCTTTGCCCTTGCCATAGTGGAAGCGGATGCGCTCGTAGTGGATTGCACCCTTCCTCGCTGACAACTGCGGCGCGTTCGGCTTGTCGACGATGTCATGCTTCTTCGTCATCATCTCCATGCCGTCATAGACCGTGCCGATGTTCTCGAACAGCGCCGAGACTTCCCACATGATCCACTGCGACATGCCGTTGACACGCATGGCAAGACCGATCGCAATAGCAATGGCACCGACCGAGATCTGTCCGTTCAGCCAGAACCAGATGGACAGGCCGGACACCACGAACAACGCCACGCAGTTGTTCATATAGACGGATATATGAAACAACGTGACGCGACGCATCTGCGAGTGGACAGTTTCGAGGAACTCCTCCATGCCGCTACGCGCATAGGTCTCTTCGCGGCCGGCATGCGAGAACAGCTTCACCGTCGCGATGTTCGTGTAGCTGTCGACCACCCGCCCCGTCATCATAGAGCGCGCATCCGCCTGCTGTGCCGCGATCTTGCGAAGCCGCGGCACGAAGTAGGACACGATTCCGATATAGACAGCGAGCCAAACGAGGATCGGTATCATCAGCCGCCAGTCGGCAGCAGCGATCACAATGATCATCGACAGGAAGTAGGTGACGACATAGACGAAGACATCGAGGATCTTCATCGTCGTTTCGCGAACCGCAAGCGACGTCTGCATCACCTTCGTCGCAACGCGTCCGGCGAATTCGTTGGCGAAAAAGGTCATGCTGTGACGCAGCAGGAAACGGTGCATCTGCCAGCGTGCGATCATCGGATAGTTGCCGAGTAGCACCTGATGCATGATGAGTGAATCCAGCCCCGCCGCCAGCGGCAGGCCGATGAGGATCAACGATCCCATCCATGCCAACCTCGGCCATTCCGACTCCAGAAATGTCGCCTTGTCGGCTTTAGTCAGCCAGTCCACGATATCACCGAGGAACTGGAAGAGCGCCACCTCGCCGACGGCGATCAGCGCCGTCAGCACTGCCATGACGGCGAGCCACGGTGCTGCCGGCTTCGTGTAGTGCCAGCAAAATGCAAAAAGACCCTTCGGAGGAGCAACCGGCTCCTCGGTCGGGAAAGGATTAAGTCGCTGCTCGAACCAGCCAAACATGAAAATGCTCCGAAACCTGATCGGTCCAGCCTCCCCGGCTCGCGCAAAACGGCGCTTGAGAGCTCATATGGGAACCGGACGTTCACGGGACGAGGCCATAACGGCCGCGCAAAGGTTAGAAATGGGAACTCAGGAGAGAAATGGCACTACGCGTGCCAGGTCGCCACTCGCGGGGTCACGCATCGAGAGCGCATACGCGGCAATATTTCCATCTTGGCGCTCCCTTCTGGCGATTAAAAGATGTGCACCCTTAACGCGAATCAAGCAGAATTTCCAGCCCCGACCGGCCGGAAATTGAACAATTATCGGCCAAAATGCGCCCTATTGCGCTGAAATCACAGTTGCAATAGGCGTCCTTCGACGAAAACCGAAAAATACGGCCTAGACCATGGCGATCCTCAGACTAGCGCTCTATCAGCCTGACATACCCGGCAATACGGGAACCATCCTGCGTCTCGCCGCCTGTCTTGGCTTCGCTGTCGACATTATCGAGCCTGCTGGTTTCGACATATCCGACCGCAACCTCAAACGGGCAGGCATGGACTATATCGCCGCAGCCGCCCTCACCCGCCATGTCAATTGGGATCGCTTCGAGGACTGGCGAAAGGCTACCGGTCGGCGTTTGGTGCTGGCGTCCACCAAGTCGTCCGACCGCTATACCGACTTCGCATTCCGTGACGACGACATCCTTCTTTTCGGCCGCGAGAGCGCCGGCGTCCCTGATCATGTCCACGCGGCAGCCGACGCCCGGATCCTCGTTCCCATGGTGGAAGGCCAACGCTCGATAAACGTCGCCGTCTCGGCTGCGATGATCGTCGGAGAAGCCATGCGGCAGACCGTCTGGCGCTGATTTCCGACCTTCGCGACCTCGACGACGATACCGCTTCAAAATATGTCGCGAACGACGTTGTGAATTTCCCCAAGCAGCGTATAGTTTTTAGCCGAGCAATAAAAATTGCGCGCGTAACGCCATATTTTCAAACACTTGAGAACCTATATTCGAATAGGAACACCCTTCCCGCATAAGAGGCAAAGAAACGGCAGCATGGAATCGACGATCGTCATGATCAACCTGTTCGGCGCGGTAGCGCTGCTGCTGTTCGGCCTGGCCCAGGTGAAGGACGGCGTGTCGCGTGCGTTTGGGGCGCGGTTGCGCACCGGCCTTGCCACCGGCACGCGCAGCGGCCTGCGCTCGTTCGTCTCGGGCTTCTTTGCGACGATTGCGCTGCAGAGTTCGACGGCAACCGCGCTGATGGTCGCCTCCTTCGTCGAGCGCGAGCTGGTGAAGCCGCGCATGGCGCAGATCGTCCTGCTCGGCGCCAATGTCGGAACCGCGGTGACCGCCTGGATCGTCGCCACCGGCATCGCGTGGCTGTCACCACTGGTGATCCTTGCCGGCATGGTGCTGCATCGCAGCGGCTCGTCGTCGCGCCAGGGCGGCGGCACCGCACTGATCGGCATCGGCCTGATGCTGTTGTCGCTGCATCTTTTGAGCAGCGCCACCGAACCGATGCGGCAGTCGCCGGCGCTCGGCGCCTTCATTGCCCTGCTCGACAATGCCTGGCCGGTCGCACTCGCCTTTTCCGCAGTCATCGCCCTCATCTCGTCGTCGAGCCTTGCCGCCGTCGTCCTCATTCTCTCGCTGGCCTCGACGGGCATCCTGTCAGCAGGGCTGATCATCGTTCTGGTGCTCGGCGCCAATCTCGGCGGCGCCATTCCGCCGGTGATCGCCTCGCTTGCCGGTCCGGCAGCCGCCAGGCGCGTCACGCTCGGCAATCTGATCGTACGCGCCATCGGCTGCCTGATCGCATTGCCGCTCGCAGGCTACGGCGCCGACCTGCTTGGAACGCTGCCGCTGACGCCGGCGAAACTGCCGGTCGACGCCCATCTAGGCTTCAACCTGATGCTGGCTGCGCTCGCCTGGCCGTTCTCCCGCCCCCTCTCGCGGTTGATGCTCAGGCTGGTGCCGGAGGAGGCCCAGGCGGAGGGCGGACCACGCTATCTCGACCAGCAGGAGCTGGCGACACCGGTCGTGGCGCTGGCCAGTGCGACAAGGGAGGTGCTCGGCGTCGGTGACCTGATCGAACGCATGCTGATGCGCGCCTCGGATGCCTTCGAGGCCAACAACCTGGCGAACCTGAAGGAAATCCCGTCGCTGGAAAAGCGGGTCGACAGCCTGCAGCAGGAGGTGAAGATCTATCTCTCCAAGCTCGGCCATGCCGGGCTCAGCGAAGAGGACGGGCGCCGCTCGATCGTGATCATCGACTACGCCATCAATCTCGAACACATCGGCGACATCATCGAGAAGGGGCTGATGCCGCAGGTGACGAAGAAGGTTTCGCTCGGCTTGAAATTCTCCGAGGAAGGCTATGAGGAGCTGCGCAAGCTCTTCCACCTGACGATCGACAATCTGCGCATTGCCCAGACGATCCTCGTCACCGGCGACTTCAATCTCGCCAGGCAGTTGATGGAGGTGAAGGTCGAGGTTCGCCGGATGGAAAAGCAATCGTCGGAGCGGCATCTGGAGCGCCTGCGCGACGGTCGCGCCGACAGCCTGCAGACAAGCTCGCTGCACCTCGACATGCTGCGCGACCTAAAGCGCATCAACGCCCACATCGTCTCCGTCGCCCACCCCATCCTCGACGAAAGCGGCCTGCTCATCGAAAGCAGGTTGAAGGGTGCGGCCGAGTAGACCGATCAATCGGCGGACGGCAGCCGGCGCATGGTGAATTCGATCTGGTCGCCTTCCAACTGACGCCAACTCTCGACCTCCGTCCAGTACGCGGCCTTGGGATACTCGTCGAACCATTCGCGCGCCTTGGCGCGCGCGTCGAGCAGATTAAGGCAATAGGTTTGTCGCACGAAACGATCGTTATTCCGGGGTGTGCCTTCCGCCCGGTGGGTAGCAATCCGTCGCTTGAGACCGTCGAACGACGGAGGTCCAGGGATTTTCGTCATGAGCCTACCTCTGTGACAAAAAGGTAGTATCGAAAGCCGCCTTTTGCGAGTCGAATCTGAGGAGCCCTCAGGCATCGCCTCTGCTGGCAGGACCCTGCCCTACCTGCTATCAGAGCAGCAAAGACGAAAGCGCGAGTCGATGGCGACCCGCTCGGAGAGAGATGAAATGGAACGACCCGAACTTCCGATCGGCCTGCCGGACGATATCGAAGAGAAGAAGTCAGTCGCCCGCGCCTGGTTTGAAAGTCTTCGCGATACTATCTGCGCCTCATTCGAAGCGCTCGAAGACGAACTCTCGGGCCCACTCTCCGATAGAGAACCCGGCCTCTTCGTGGCGAAGGAATGGACGCGCGAAAATGGCGCCGGTGGCGGCGGCCGCATGTCGATGATGCATGGCCGCGTCTTCGAGAAGGTTGGCGTGCATACATCCACCGTCTATGGCGAATTCGCGCCTGATCTGCGCGCCCAGATGCCCGGCGCCAAGGAAGATCCGCGTTTCTGGGCCTCTGGCATCTCGCTGATCGCCCATCCGGTCAACCCCAACGTACCGGCCGTTCACATGAACACGCGCATGGTCGTAACCTCGAGCCGCTGGTTCGGCGGCGGCGCCGACCTGACGCCAGTGCTCGACCGCCGCCGTACGCAGGAAGATGAGGACAGCCAGCTGTTTCACAAGGCGATGGAGATCGCCTGCCGCAGCCACTCGGGCGTCGCCGATTACGCCGCCTACAAGAAATGGTGCGACGAGTATTTCTTCCTCAAGCACCGCAACGAAGCGCGCGGCATCGGGGGCATCTTCTATGACTGGCTGCATTCCGGCGAGGAAGCCGGCGGATGGGACGCCGATTTCGCCTTCACCCGCGACGTCGGACGGGCTTTCGCCATGGTTTATCCACGCATTGTTCGCACCAACTTCAATAAGCCGTGGACAGACGCGGATCGTGACGAACAATTGATTCGCCGTGGGCGCTATGTTGAGTTCAATTTACTCTATGATCGAGGTACAATCTTTGGCCTCAAGACAGGAGGAAACGTCGAGTCCATTCTCTCATCCTTGCCCCCTCTTGTCCGTTGGCCGTGATCAGACAAAAAAGACGTCTGAAGGGCTTAAATTCGGAGACTGGACCACTAACTCTGTGCATGTACGCGTAACAATCGGAGGAGGATTGTCATGACGGTACAAAGTAGCTCTGCGGCATCGGCGGGTGCGCCAGAGCAACCCCCATCTATGGATGCACCCGAATTTTTGAGCCGGATTGCAGAACGGCTCCGGGCGAAAAGCGGCTCCGACCTTCCCCTTTCCTGCTTTGTGGAACAAGTGAAGCTCCAGCTGGCAGGCGGCAAGACACCGGAAGAACTGGACCGTCTGGCAAAGCGTCCGGACAACAAGGCGGCGACAGATTGCTTCAGATCCTGGGCGATGCCCGAATAACAAGAAAATGACCAACCGGCCGGTCCTTCGCGCCGGCCGGAACCTTCTTACCCCTCGAGCATTCAGCCATTGCATCATCGCGCAATCGCATGAAACCGAAGGAGGAAAAGAATGAGACTCTTCGAATGCGGAACGCTCGTTCCTGGATGCGACTGGCATACCCGCGCGAATGACGATGCCGAAATCGTCCGTCGCGTTGTCGAACATATGCGCAACGCCCACGGCGAGACCGTGATCCGCGAAAACATGGTAGAAAACATCAAGGCCCGCATCCGCAACGAGGCGACAGCGGCCTAAACTACCCCACCAGATCCTTCAGCCGGGCGAGCAACGCCGCCCGGTCCGGTATGAAGTTTTCCTCGATCCAGGCGTTTTCCAAGACCGACAGCGTCTCGCCGACCTGCTTCCCGGCCGGGACACCGGCAGCCATGACGTCGCCGCCATTGATCGGGAATTGCGGTTTCTTCCAGTTTTCCGCCAGTTCGAGCAGCTTGCCGAGCCTTGCCGAGCGAGCCATCTCCTGTGTATCACCTTCCGCCTTGCCGCGTGCTGTTGCCAGCGCAAGTTTCAAGCGGGTATTGATGCCGTCGGCGCCGTGCCGAAAAAGCAGTCGTGAAAGGGCGGTCGAGGACAATTCATCATTGATAACAGGCGCCTTGGCCCATGCCTTGAACCAGGCGGCCTCGGCATTGGCCAGCTTGAGGCGCGCCGCCATCTTCTCCAGCCGATCGGCATCGGGCGGAATGATGGCAGCAAGACGCAGAAGCGGATCTGGCTTCCAGGCAAGCGCTTGCTCCGTACCGATCAATGTCGGAATGGTGTCGATCCCCCATTTCTCAGTCTCTGGCAGGATTTCGCTGAGCACGCCGACCTGTCGCATCCACAGAAGTGCCCGTCCGGGATCTTCGGCGCTGAGTAGCTTGCGCAGTTCCGACCAGACCCTTTCGGCTGAAAGCGTCTTCAGCTTGGCGCGAGCCGATGCGCAGGCTCTCAACCCATCAGCATCCGGACGACCGGAGCCATAGTAGGCGAAGAACCGGAAAAATCGCAGGATACGCAGATAGTCCTCGGCAACACGCGTCGCCGCGTCCCCAATGAAGCGGATATTGCGCTTCTCGATATCGGCGAGACCACCGACCAGGTCGATCACATCGCCTTTGGCGTCGACATAGAGCGCGTTGATCGTGAGGTCGCGGCGTTCCGCGTCTGTCCGCCAATCGGAGCTGAAGGCTACCTTTGCACGCCGCCCATCGGTTTCCACGTCTGCCCTCAGCGTCGTGACCTCGAACGGCTTGCCATCGATGACGAGGGTCACAGTGCCGTGCGCCACGCCGGTCGGCACAGCCTTGATCCCAGCGGCAACCGCCCGCTCGATGACCTGCTCCGGCGTAAGGGTCGTGGCGACATCAATGTCACTGACCGGAAGCCGCATGAGGCTGTTGCGGACCGCCCCACCGACGACGCGCCCTTCTCCATCAGAGTTGAGCAACGCAAAAACACGCGTCAGAGCCGGATCCTTGAACCATGCCTCGTTGCCAAGGTTGGTCATGCATAGAGCCTTTCATAGAGGGTGCGAACGATGCCGGCGGTAATGCCCCAGATCATCCGGCTTTCATAGGGCATCCGGTAGAATTGTCGTTCGAGACCGTCAAGCACGCGCCTGTCGCGGCTGTGGTTGGCCGGGTTCATGAGAAAGGACAGCGGTACTTCGAACACGTCATCCACCTCGGTGGGGTTGAGTTTCAATTCGAAGCCGCGCCGAACAACGGCGAGCACTGGCGTTATACGGAAGCCGGTCGACGCCAGATAGTTCGGAAGCCGCGCCACGGTCTCGACAAAGGAGCCGTCGATGCCGATCTCCTCTTCGGTTTCCCGGATTGCGGCCTTTTCGGCGGAGCCGTCGATGGCGTCAATCTTTCCACCCGGGAACGCGATCTGTCCGGAATGCTTGCGCAGCGTCGCCGTGCGCTGCGTGAAAATCACATGCGCATCGTCACCATCGTCGATAACAGGCACCAGCACCGCGGCATCGCGAAGTTTGAAGGTCTCCACCTGCGTGACGATATCGGGGTTGAGAATGTGATCGCCGTGATCACGCCAGGAGAGATCCACCGGACCACCGCTCTGGTGAAGAGCGCGACGGCGGAATTCAGCCGCTGAATAGAGCGAACGGTTTTCGGTCAAAACATTGTTCATCGGGAGAGTGCATCCAGTTCTTCCGCCGGCATGACAGGAAAGGTCACACCGCCGGAGCGCAGACAGAACATCGTCTTACCGTCGACTTCAAGGCGTTCGCCGAGCTCGACGAGTTCGTACATGATCGGTCGCGAAACCAGCGCCTCCAGCCGCCCGCGAACATGAAGATAGGGCTTCAACTCGCTGTTTTCGCCATGAACTACAAAACGCAGCGGATGCTCCGGCCCAGCCTCGACCACGTCACCGACATTGGTCCGGAAAGTTAACAGCGGCTCGCCATCCCTTTCTCCGGCATTCATTTCAACGGCGACGAACGGCGCATCGACAACCCGGATACCAACCCGTTCGACGGGGGTTACAAGGTAGGTCTTCTCATCTTCGTCCTTGCGCAGGACCGTGGAGAACAACCTGACGAGCGGCGCCCGGCCGATCGGCGTTCCCATGTAGAACCATGTTCCGTCCGCTCGGATTTCCATGTCGATATCGCCGCAGAACGGCGGATTCCACTTGTCGACGGGCGGAAGGCCTCGGGCTTTGGCCCCTGCATCATCGGCGGCGCGCGAAATCAGCGCAGCAAGACCGGCCGCGTCTGTTGTCGCCTTGATCTCTTCGGCTGCCATTCTTCTGTCCCGGTTTGTCTTTAACTCAAGAAGGTCACGAGATAGTCATTCGGAACGAACTTGTCAGCCCGCAACATCTCCATAACTCTATCTGGTATGACGCTTGCGTGTAAGTCTGCCGATTCGCGACGAATGATATCACCCGCTGGAGATGCCTTATGGGTATGATGAAGACCGAAGCCCCCCTCGATGAAAAGGCGATCATCGCCGCGGCCGAGAAGGCCCTTGCAGATATTGCCGCCGTGCGGGGTGAAGTCTCGAAGGTGATCTTCGGCCAGGAAAGCGTCGTCGAGAACACTCTTCTCGCGGTTCTTTCGGGCGGCCATGCCCTGCTGGTCGGTGTGCCGGGCCTTGCCAAGACCAAACTCGTTACTACCCTCGGCGAAGTGCTTGGCCTCGCCTCCAACCGCATCCAGTTCACACCGGATCTGATGCCTTCCGATATCTTGGGCTCCGAAGTGATGGACCAAGATGACAGCGGCCGCCGTTCCTTCCGTTTCGTCAAGGGTCCGGTGTTCGCCCAACTCCTCATGGCCGACGAAATCAACCGCGCGTCGCCGCGCACGCAATCGGCCCTGCTGCAGTCCATGCAGGAATACCACATCACCGTTGCCGGCCACCGCTACGATCTGCCCGCGCCCTTCCACGTCCTGGCCACCCAGAACCCGCTGGAGCAGGAAGGCACCTATCCCTTGCCCGAGGCGCAGCTCGACCGCTTCCTTCTCCAGGTAGACGTCCACTATCCGGAGCTCGCCGCCGAGCGACAGATCCTGCTCGAGACGACCGGGACCAGCGAAACGACGCCGCAAGCGATCCTGAACGCGGAGCGCCTCGTCGAAATCCAAACGCTCATTCGCCAGATGCCGGTCAGCGACAAGGTTGTCGACGCCATCCTCGCGCTTGTTCGCTCGGCCCGTCCGGGTCAGGGAAATGCCGCGACCGACAAGAACGTCGCCTGGGGCCCTGGTCCGCGCGCCGGCCAAGCCATGATGCTTTGCGCCCGCGCCCGTGCCCTTTACGAAGGCCGCCTGGCGCCGTCTATTGACGACGTCCATGCCCTCGCGGAACCGGTGCTGCAGCACCGCATGGCGCTGACATTTGCGGCCCGCGCGGAAGGCATGTCGGTTCGCGATGTCATCGAAGGGCTGGTCAAGCAGGCCAAGGGATAAGGAAGCGTCTGCGTGGCACCCATCGGACAGATCGTCAATCCGACCTCGGGCAATGACGCCCTCGCTCGCGCAAGGCAGCGGGCGAGCCTTGTGCCGGATTGTCTGGTCGAGGCCAAGCGGATCGCCAACACGGTGATCGCCGGCTGGCACGGTCGCCGCAAGCGCGGCATCGGCGAGAATTTCTGGCAGTTCCGTCCCTATACCGAGGGCGAAAGTCTATCCCGCATCGATTGGCGCCGTTCGGCGCGCGACGACCATACCTACATCCGCGACCGCGAGTGGGAAGCAGCCCATACGATCTGGCTCTGGGCCGACATGTCTCCCTCGATGATGTACAAGTCGACCTTCGGAAACGCCTCCAAGGAAGGCCGCGCGCTCGTCATCATGCTGGCGCTTGCCGAAATCCTGGCGCGTTCCGGCGAACGCATCGGATGTCCCGGCGTCATGGAACCGATTGCCGCACGCAATGCCGCGGAACGGCTTGCGACGGCATTGATGCACGCGCCGCTGAGCGGAGGGCTGCCCGACACGGCGATGATCCGCGGCTGGAGCGAACTCGTCTTGATTGGCGATTTTCTCGATGACGCGCGAGCAGTGATGGCGCGCATCGCCCCCTTGGCGCGGCGCGGTCTGCGCGGCCACGTGATCGAGATCGCCGATCCGGCCGAGGAGCTCTTCCCGTATGATGGCCGCACCGAATTCACCGACCCCGAGACAGGGTCGAAGCTGACATCCGGCCGCGCCGAGCATGTTCGCGAAGCCTATACCCGCGCCTATCTCGACCGCCGGGACAATCTCGGCCAGGCGCTGCGCCACATGGGCTGGACCTTCGTCAGCCACCGCACAGACCACCTAGCCTCTGAAGCGCTGGTCGCCGTCCACATGTACCTTTCGGGCATGCCCGCAAGGATGACGCAGGGAGAACGCGCGTGAACGCTCTCCCCTTTGCTTTTGCCTATCCCGCAATCCTCGGCGCCCTTGTGGCCTTGCCGATCATCTGGTGGCTTCTCAGACTGACGCCGCCGCGCCCGAAGACAGAAGTCTTCCCACCTCTGAAGATTCTCGCCACGGTCCTGAAGCGGGAAGAAACCCCTGCCCAGAGTCCCTGGTGGCTGACGCTGCTGCGCATGCTGCTTGCGACCGCAGTCATCCTGGCCATCGCCGATCCGGTCTTCAATCCGCGCACCAATTCAATCGCTTCCGGCGGTCCGCTCGTGCTCTTTGTTGACAACGGCTGGGCCACCTCGCCGGATTGGGATCGCCGCGTGAAGACCGCTGACGCCCTGATCGACGACGCGGAATCCGCTGGTACTCCGGTGGCGATCGCCTTCACCGCCGACCCGACCAACGATGCCGTCCCCGGAACGGCAGCCGTCGCCCGCGACAAGCTGCGTGCCGCAGAACCGAAGCCGCTTGTGCCGGATCGCCAGCGTGCTTTCGAGGCTCTCCGCGCCGCGCTGAACGGCGTCCATCCCGGCACTCTCGCCTTCCTTACGGATGGCGCCGCCGCAAGAGAGAACGACACGACCGTCCGCCAGCTTTCCGACCTCTCGCCTGCCCAATTGCGATTGATCTCAGGGGACGCAAACGAAACGATTGCGATCACGTCCGCAAGCAATGCCGCCGACGCGATGACGGTCACCGCCACGCGCCTCGACAGTGGCGCTGCCGCCTCGCGCCCGATCACCGCGCAGGACACGCAGGGACGCGCGATCGCGACCGGCTCGATCGACTTCCAGCCGGGTCAGAGCGTCGCGACCGGATCAATCACCGCACCGTTTGAGATGCGCAACGATTTCGCGCGCGTCAGCATCGACAACCACGCGACGGCTGGCGCCGTGCATCTGCTCGACGACGGTTTCAAGCGTCGCCGCGTGGTTCTGCTATCAGGTGAGGTCGGTGACACTTTCCAACCGCTGCTTTCGCCGCTTTATTACATCCAGCGCGCTTTGCAGCCTTATGCCGATTTGATCGAGCCGAACACGCCTGATCTCGCGACCTCGATCCCGGATCTCCTGTCGCAGAATCCATCTGTCATCATCATGGCGGATATCGGTCGCCTACCCCAGGAAACCTACGAGCCGCTGCAGCGCTGGATCGCAAATGGCGGAACACTTGTCCGCTTCGCCGGGCCGCGCCTTGCCGCCGCACCCGCCGACGATCCGCTGGTGCCGGTGACGTTGCGCCAGGGCGAGCGTGCATTGGGTGGCGCGCTCTCATGGGCCGAACCGCAGCCCCTCGCCGAATTTCCAACCTTCGGCCCCTTCGCCGGCATGCCGAAGCCGACCGATGTTACCATCAAGCGGCAGGTTCTCGCAGAGCCGACGCCGGATCTTGCCGAGCGCACCTGGGCGAGCCTCGCCGATGGCACGCCGCTGGTCACGACGAAGCCGATCAATGCAGGCAGGATCGTCCTGTTCCATGTCAGCGCAGAAGCGACGTGGTCTGACCTGCCGATCTCGGGCAATTTTGTCGAGATGCTGCGCCGCCTCGTCCAGTTGTCGCGTTCCGGTGGCGTTACCGCTGAAGCCGGCGGTGCATCGACCGCCGAGGCGCTGCCGCCTTTCCGATTGTTGACCGCCAAAGGCGCACTCACGACCGAAACCGGCACGGCGCGTCCGCTGATCCCGAACGCGAAGGTCACGCCGGTCGCAAGCTTCGACAACCCGCCCGGCCTTTACGGCTCCGAAGAAGGATTTACCGCGCTGAACATCCTGCCGAAGAATGCCGAACTGAAGCCGCTTGATACGTCGGGTCTCACAGTCGTGCGCGAAGGGCTGATCGGCGGCGAAACCTGGTCGGCAAAGCCCGCGCTGTTCCTGATCGCCTTCCTGTTGCTGCTGGCCGACAGCCTGATCGTAATGTTCATGAGCGGCGCTTTCTCGAGGCTGCGCCCGGCGGCGCGAACAGCGGCGCTTGTCGCTGTGGCGGTCAGTGCGGCCTTCTTCCTGCAGCCGGGGCAATCGCATGCCGACGACTCCAAGCCCGGCGACGATCAGATCTTCCAGCGGCTCGACAATACGCACCTCGCCTATGTCGTCACCGGCGAACAGGACGTCGACCACATATCCGAACGCGGGCTGGAGGGCCTGACGGAATTCCTGACATACCGCACCACGTTGGAGCCATCACCGCCTGTCGGCGTGGATCTCACCAAGGATGAGCTCACCTTCTATCCGATCATCTATTGGCCGATCTCGGCCACCGCGCCGATGCCCTCGGCAGCTGCAATCAACAAGATCGATGCCTATATGCGCGCCGGCGGAACCGTGCTCTTCGATACGCGCGATCAGTTCAGCGCGCTCGACAACAATGGCGGCTCGGTCAGCGCCAACGGCGAGCGCTTGCAGCAAATCCTTGCCAATCTCGATATTCCGCCGCTGGAACCGGTGCCGTCGGACCACGTGCTGACGAAATCGTTCTACCTGCTCTCAAGCTTCCCCGGCCGCTACACGGGTAGCCCGCTCTGGATTGAAGCACGCCAGGAAAGTCGTCCCGAAAACGCCAAGTCGGCGGCCACGGCCGACGGCGTTTCCCCGATCCTCATCACCGGCAACGATTTTGCCGGTGCCTGGGCCGTCGATGACAATGGGGTACCGTTGTTGCCGACGGTCCCCCCGGACGAGACACAGCGCGAATACGCCTACCGCAGCGGCGTCAACATCATGATGTACATGCTAACCGGCAACTACAAGACCGATCAGGTCCACGTCCCCGCCCTGCTGGAACGGTTGGGACAGTGATATGACGGTTGATTTTTCACCCTTCATTCCTTGGTCGCTCCTGGCGGGTCTGGCGGTTATTGTTCTCGCAACCGCTGCCTTTGGCATCTGGCGCGGCGTGCGCGGCGCATGGATTCGTTCGATCGCGGCCCTTGCCTTGCTGGCTGCCCTCGCCAACCCTCTCTTGCTGCAGGAAGATCGCGACCCACTGTCGACCGTCGTGCCCGTCATTGTTGACCGCAGCCAGAGCCAGCAAACGCCTGATCGCATCAAGATGACCGACGATGCGCTGGCGCAGTTGAAGGATCGCCTCTCGCGCTTCCCCAATGTCGAGCCGCGCTACGTCGACGCGACGGAGCCGCAAGATTCCGATGCTCCCTCGACCCGGCTGTTCAATGCGCTTTCGGCGGCTGTCGCGGACGTGCCGCCCGCGCGCATCGGCGGCGCGATCATGCTGACGGACGGCGAAATCCACGACGTTCCCGGCGTCAATCAGGCGCTCGGCTTCGACGCGCCGATCCACGGCCTGATCACGGGCAAGGCCAACGAGTTCGACCGCCGCATCGAGGTCGTGAAGGCACCGCGCTTCGGGATCGTCAATGAGGAGCAGCAATTGATGCTGCGCGTCTTCGACGACGGACCGAGCCCCGGCGGCACGGCAAGCGTCACGGTGAAACTCAACGGCAACGAGATCGCCACGCTCCAGGCAACGCCTGGCCGCGACACGCCCTTTTCGTTTAAGGTCGAGCGCGGCGGCAGCAACGTTCTCGAATTTTCGGTCGCCGATCTTCCGGGCGAAGTCACCGACGCCAACAACCGCGCGGTCCACCTGATCGACGGCATTCGCGAAAACCTGCGCGTTCTGCTCGTCTCCGGCGAGCCGCATGCCGGCGAGCGCGCCTGGCGCAATCTCTTGAAGTCGGATGCCTCGGTGGATCTCGTCCACTTTACCATTCTGCGCCCGCCCGAAAAGCAGGACGGCACACCGATCAACGAACTGTCGCTGATCGCCTTCCCAACCCGCGAGCTGTTCGTCGATAAGATCAAGGACTTCGACCTGATCATCTTCGACCGCTATCAGCATCGCGGCGTGCTGCCGATCCTCTACTACGACTATATCGCCCAGTACGTGGAAAATGGCGGCGCGCTGTTGATCGCTGCCGGCCCAGAACATGCCGGCCAGGATTCGATTGCCCTGACGCCGCTATCGTCGGTGCTGCCGGCCGCACCGACCGGGCAGATGATCGAAAAAGCCTTTTACCCCCGGCTTTCGGAGGAAGGCCGCAAGCACCCCGTTACCCGCGGCCTCGATGGATCCGCTGACGAACCGCCGCATTGGGGCCGCTGGTTCCGCAGCGTCGATGTGGAGCCGCCGCAGGGCCAGACGGTGATGGTCGGCGCTGACAACCATCCGCTGCTCGTTCTCAATCGCGCCGGACAGGGGCGTGTCGCCATGCTGCTCTCCGACCAGGGCTGGCTCTGGGCCCGCGGCTTCGAGGGCGGAGGCCCGCATGTGTCGCTCTATCGCCGCGTCGCCCACTGGCTGATGAAGGAGCCCGCCCTTGAGGAAGAGGCCCTGACGGCACGCGCATCCGGCCGCACGCTGGAGATCACGCGTCAGACCATTGGCGGCGACCCGGGCAATGCAACGGTCCGATATCCCTCGGGAAGGACGGAAACTCTCCCCCTGACGCAAGCCGAGCCGGGCCTCTTCAAGGCCGAGAAGAAGATGGACGAGATCGGCCTTTTCGAGATCAGAAACGGCGACATGACGACGCTGGCGCATGTCGGCGCAGTCGATGCTCCTGAATTCAAGGCCATGATCTCGACGACCGAGGCGTTGAAGCCGATTTCCGACAAGTCGAAGGGGCTCGTCACCCGCGTTTCCGATAGCAGCGGCGCGATCAGCATCCCGCCGATCCTGCCGGTTCGCGGCCAGATCCGCGTTGCCGACGACGATCGCATGCAGATCCACCTTACCAACGAAACGGTGCTGAAGGGCATCAACACCCTGCCGCTGTTTGCCGGTTTCGCCGGTGTCGGCATTCTGCTGCTTGCCTTTGGCGCCATGTGGTGGCGCGAAGGGCGTTAGCGGCATGGCCGAGTTTGAAGTGACCGGCTCGCCCGCCGCCGATGATCTCAGCACGATCGGCGACGCGCTATCAGCCTTCAACGTCCATGACGTCGGCCCAGCCGAACGGCAACCGCTCGCGGTTCTCATTCGAGATACCGACGGGAACGTCACCGGTGGCCTGTCCGGCTATACCGCCTGGGGATGGCTCTTCACGCAGTTGCTGTACATTCCCGACAAGGAACGCGGCAAGGGCATGGCCGGCAAGATCCTTGCTTTGGCGGAAGAGGAAGCAGCGGCACGTGGCTGCCATGGGGCTTGGATCGACACCTTCAATCCGCTAGCCCTGCGAGCGTATCAACGGCAAGGCTACGAGATATTCGGCGAACTACCAGAGTTTCCGAAAGGCCGTACCCGCACGTTTCTGCGCAAGATGCTCTAGCTGAGCGCCGCCTGGCGTGTTTCAATATCGATCGCCGTTGCCGCAAAGGCCGCCACGACCAGCAGGCCCGCAAACAGGCCGATGGCCAGACCGAACCCACCCGTGACGATGAACGCCATCAGGGATGGAGCCAGCAGTCCGCCAAAGCGGGCCATCGCCCCCGCAGCGCCCATGCCTGTCGCCCGTGAGGCGGTGGGATAGAGTTCCGGGGTGTAGGCATAGAGCGCGCCCCACGTCCCGAGTAGCGCAAAACTCATGACCATCAGCGACGCGCCGATCAGCATGTCGTCAGGAGAAACCACGAAGAGCAGGCAACCAAGCGCAGACAGCAGGCAGAAACCGATCAAGGTCGGCCTGCGACCCCAAGCCTCGACCCCGTAGGCGGCAAGTACATAGCCCGGGATCTGAGCCAGGGCGACGAAGACCAGAAAGCCGTATCCGCGGACGAAGCCGAACCCATCGCTGGCCAGCTTCGCCGGCATCCAGGTGAAGACCCCGTAGTAGGAAACGGAAACCAGGAACCAGATCGTCAGGATCAGTACACTTCGGCGACGAAGCTCGTCGGAGAAGATGCCCTCAGCCACCTGCGACGACGCGACGATTTGATCCTCGGGCAGCAGTGGTGCTTTCTGGTGCAGCGCCAGCATTCGGTTGACGATCACCTTGGCCTCGCCCGCCCGCCCGGTCCGCAGCAGGTAGAGTGGCGATTCAGGAACGAAGAAGCGCAGTGTCAGGCCCAGCAGCGCCGGAACTGCGGTGACGGCGAAAATGTAGCGCCAGGTATCGGCTACCCCGGCGACGCTCGCAGCCCAGGCAGCCAGTGCGACGATCAGCGTGCCGACCGCCCAGAAGCCTTCCAACGCCACCAGCCAGCGGCCACGGCTCTTGGCGGGCAGGAACTCCGCCATCATCGCATAGTCGACAGGCAACGTGCCACCGACCGCCACTCCTGTCAGGAAACGCAGCACGAGCAGGCTGGCAAAGCTGGGAGCGAAGATGGAAAGGGTGCCGAAAAGCGCATCGCAGGCAACAGTGGTGATCAGGACCCGACGCCGCCCGACCTTGTCGGCCATGCGCCCAAAGGCGACAGCGCCGATGAGCATGCCGAGAAAGAACAGCGTACCTGTCTGCAGGGCTTGCGGAACAGTCAACCCGAAGGTGGCCGCGATCGAGGCTGCCGTAAAGCCGACGGCGAGGACCTGCATCGCGTCCGCTGTCCAGACAAGACCGAAGATGCCGATCAGGCGCCACTGGAAGGGCCCGGTGCCGGCGCGATCCAGCGCCTCGTCCATGGAAACGTTGCTCATGCTACCTCTCAAGCCGCTGAAAAACCACGCGAAGCGTGTCTCAGGCCTATGGCTCTCAATACCGCATGCAACCTATTTTCGCCAGCCGATAGTTCCCTTCAGCCTGCTATGCGCATCCTCGACAAGCGGCACGACCAGCACGCGAGACGGATCAACGGGACCGGGAAACGTGATCGCGTTGTGGGCCACCCGCTCGAAGCCGAGGGGGCAGTAGTAAGGCGGATCGCCGACGAGGATGACCGCTTCCGATCCCTTGCGACGCGCGGCGTCGATGGCAATCCGGACGAGTTCCCGGCCGATGCCGCGACCCTTGTGCGACGGCCGTACTGCAAGCGGCCCAAGCAGGTGCCCATTCACCGAGCCGGCCTGAACAGCCGTCATGCGCACAGATGCAATGGTCTCGCCATCATCGGCGCAAATGAAGGAGAGCGAGAGATCGTGCGGCCCCTGCTCGCGGATCCGGGCGGCCGCACGCGTATGCCGGCCAGGGCCGAATGCTTCTTCGTTGATGTGTTCGATAGCAGCGTCGTGCGACGCATCCTCAGTGAGGTAGACCAGATCGTGCTTGTGCATGATGAGACGGAAACCGGATAGACAGAGTTGATGGATCTCGAGCACGCCGTCAGGCGTTCGGGAGCATCAGCGTCGTCGCAGGTTTCTCGGTGCAAACATCAAATCGGTTTCCAGAAATGTGAAATCGCCGATAGCAGGAAAAATTTCAGTCGTCCAATGGAAATTTAGAAAGCGACGGCGCGGCGTGACGCAGTGTTCAATCTTTACCGCCCTGCAAATCGCCAGGACGTGGGATATGTTCGAGCCAAGGAAAATTTGAAGGATCACAATATGGGCATGCTGGTTGATGGCGTCTGGCATGACGTCTGGTACGACACGAAGGAAACCAAGGGGCACTTCAAGCGCACCGCCTCGCAGTTTCGGAACTGGATTACAGCGGACGGAGCGGCTGGCCCGTCCGGAACGGGTGGTTTCAAGGCAGAGGCAGACCGCTACCACCTTTATGTCTCGCTGGCGTGCCCGTGGGCGCATCGGACCCTGATCTTCCGCAAGCTGAAGAAGCTCGAAAACCTCATCAGCGTTTCGGTCGTCGATCCGCTGATGCTTTCGAAGGGCTGGGAATTCAAGATCGGCGACGGCGCCACCGGCGACCATCTCTTCGACGCCAAGACGCTATACGAAATCTACATGAAGGCCGACCCGCACTATTCCGGCCGGGTGACCGTTCCGGTCTTGTGGGACAAGAAGACCAACACGATCATCAACAACGAGTCCTCCGAAATCATCCGGATGTTCAACAGCGCCTTCGATCATCTGACGGGCTCGACCGCCGATTTCTACCCGAACGACCTGCACGCCGATATCGATGAGCTCAACGCTGTCGTCTACGACACCGTCAACAACGGCGTCTACAAGGCCGGCTTTGCCACGACACAGGAAGCCTATGGCGAAAATGTCGTCAGGCTCTTCGAAACGCTGGACATGCTGGAAGACCGTCTCGGCAAGGGTCGTTATCTCTTCGGCGATCGACTGACCGAGGCCGATTGGCGGCTGTTCACGACTTTGGTGCGCTTCGATGCTGTCTATGTCGGCCACTTCAAGTGCAACATTCGCCGCATCGACGACTACCCCAATCTGTCGGCCTATCTGCGCGATCTCTATCAGACGCCGGGCGTCAAGGAGACGGTCAACTTCCGCCACATCAAGGACCACTATTACCGCAGCCACAAGACGATCAATCCGACCGGCATCGTGCCTGTCGGCCCGGCACTGGATCTCGATCGCCCGCATGGCCGTGCCCTACTGGCAGCGGCCTAGCCCTGCGCTCTACCACACGTGGGCGGGCTCCCGCTCGCCCGCGAGTTCAGCCAGACGACGACGCGTCGCGTCCGTTGTGCCCACTGGCAGATCATCGATCGCGAAGAAGCCGCACTCGACGATTTCCCGGTCTGGCGGGCGCGGTGCCGTCTGCTCAACCTGCGTCTTATAGAAAAGGACATGATCGCGGCGGCTGGCCGCCGTATTGAAATAGATGTGGAAGAGCTCCGGCCGTCCGAGGATGCGCAAATTCCCTTCCTCGCGAAGCTCCTTGATCAAGGCTTCCTCGGCAGTCTCATTGCGCTCCAGCCCGCCGCCAGGCATGTGCCAGCCCGGCAGGTAGCTGTGCCGCACGAGAAAGATACGACCCGCCGAATCGAAGCAGGCGGCCCGCACGCCCATCGTCATTCCGCGCGCAACCGCGAAATACATATGCACGATGCGCATCAGCACTCGCGATTGCCAGGGGCGTATGGTTCTGGTCACGCTTTTTCCAATTCCGCTAATCCGTTCAAGCAGATGTGTTTGAATTGCAGACTGACTGGGCTATGTGTCGTCGCATGTTCAAGCTCGCACATATCTCCGATATCCATCTCGGCCCTCTTCCTCGCCTTTCGGTCCGCGAGCTCTTTTCCAAACGCATTACCGGCTTTGTGAACTGGCATCGCAACAGGAGCAAGCACCTTTTCGGTAGCACGCTCGATCTGCTGCTCGATGACATACACGCGAAGCAAGCCGATCATTTGGCGGTTACCGGCGATCTCGTGAACCTCGCAAGCGGACTGGAGATCCGAGCCGCAGCCGCTTGGCTGAAAGAACTCGGTGATCCCGAAGACAATTCAGTCGTGCCGGGAAACCACGATGCCTACGTGCCCGGCGCCTACGAAAAGTCGGTGCGCGCATGGTACGACAATGTGCGCGGTGACCTCGCTCCAGCCGAATGGCAGGAAAATCGCCACGTCTTTCCCTATCTTCGCGTTCGCGGCAAGGTCGCGATCGTCGGCTGTTCGACGGCGGTCGCGACGCCCCCTTTCGCGGCCAGCGGCTTCTTCGGCGAGCGCCAGGCCCGCGATACGGTGAACATGCTGCGTGCCGCTGGCGAGGCCGGCTTGTTTCGCGTCGTGATGATCCACCATCCGCCGATCCGCGGCGCGACCTCCTTCCACAAGCGGATGATCGGCATCCGCCGCTTCGGCGCCGTGATCTCCACCGGCGGTGCAGAACTGGTGCTCCACGGCCATACCCATTTGAACACGCTGCACTGGCTGCGCGGCCAGACTGGTCCGGTTCCCGTCGTCGGTATCGCCTCTGCATCGCAGGGGCCCGGCGGGCTGAAACCCCGTGCCGGCTACAACCTCTTCTCGATCGATGGCGCACCGGGTGCTTGGGAGCTGACCGGGGAACGGTTCAGCATCAACTCCATGGGCGATGGCGTGTGCAGCGAAAGCGTCGATATTTTCAAGGCTTAGCGCCGTTTTTGGATTCATCTTCTTCGCCAAGCTGATTCAGGAATTCAAGATGACGATATCTTGAATTTGGCAAAGCATCCGAGGTCTTGGCAATTGGCGATTGCCACGTAAACTTGTCGCCTCGGCAGCACCAATTCACGGAGTTATTGCATGCCCATGGCGTCGATCAGTCTTCGCAGTCTGGCTTTGGCCGGCTCGCTTGCCCTCGCAGTCTCCTCATCCGCCTTTGCCATCGGCGACGAAAGCGACGAAACCAAGCCGCCGCCAAAGACCGAAACGACGACAAAATGTGCCGGCGGCAAGGTTTGGGATGCGAAGCGCAAGGAATGCGTGGTCCCGAAGAAGAATTCGTTCAACGACGATGAACTCTACAAGGCTGCCCGCGAATTTGCCTATGCCGGTCAATACGACAACGCCCTGACGGTTCTTCAGCTTGCCAGGAACCAGAACGATCCGCGCATCCTGAACTATCTCGGCTATGCCAACCGCAAGGCGGGCAGAATGGAGCTGGGGATGTCGTATTACCGCAAGGCGCTGCAGGCGGACGAGAATTATATTCTGGCACGGTCATATATGGGACAAGCTTTGGTGGAACAGGGTGACGTGCAGGGAGCGCGCGTCCAGCTCGTCGAGATCCGGGATCGGGGCGGCGAGCAGACCTGGGCCTATCGCTCGCTGCTGCAGGCACTGAATGGTTATCGTACATACTGACGTTGATCCGAGCCGAGCCTAATGAAGAAAAGCTTTGAGAACCCGTGGGATAGGCCGCCGGATGCTTGCGAAGCATCCGGTACTTGTTTCATAAAGGACACAGAAGCAATATAAATCGATATGCTGCTGGGCGCTCTCGCCGACCGCCCAAGCATTACCTGGAAAGACTATGCGTCAACCCGTGACGACCATCGATATCAGACGCGACCTGGTGGGCCTTCTGCCCCGGCTGCGGCGTTTCGCGATGACCCTTGCAGGTGACGCAGCGAGTGCGGACGAACTCGCACAAGTGGCGTGTGAGCGCGCCATCGCCAAGAGCGGACAATGGAATGGCGAAGGCCGCCTGGAAAGCTGGGTCTACGCCCTCGCCCGCCAACATTGGACGGACGAGCATCGGCGTCGGAAGTCGCACCCCGCTCCCAGGGGCAATGTCACCGATATCCGGGAAGCGAACCGCGATCGCACCTCGCTTGTCAATCCCGATGTCATCCACCGCATGATCGCCGACATGCCGGAAGGCACATCCAGCGCCTTTTTGCTGGTTGTTGTCGAAGGGCACAGCTATCAGCAGGCCGCCGACATCATGGGTGTCACCATCAACATCGTCGTATCCCAGCTTGCCGCGGCGAGACTGCATTTCGCCAGTGTCGCGGACAACTATCCTCACAGGTACTGAATTGCTCGATTTCAAGAAACTGCCGCTCGATGCTCAGCTAGCCGCCCTGCTGGATGGCGAGACGACGCCCGAACAGAAGCATGAGCTTGAGCAGCGCCTGGCCACCGACGAGGGTGCCAAGCGGCTCTACGACAAGCTGCGACACGGCGCCGACTTCGGAAAGCACCGCCTCGACGACGTTCTCAGGGAGCCGGTTCCACTCGCCCTCGTGCGGTCGATCAAGAGCGCGCAGCCACCAAAGGCTCCGGTTGCACCGCGCGTTTCGCGGCCCTCCTTCAAACTTGCGCCGATCGGCCCACAGGCTCTTGCGGCTGCAATCGTCCTCCTCATTGCCGGCTGTGGCATCGGCTTCTTCGCCGCCGGCAGCATGAGCACCATGCAATCGCCTGCCGCGACAACGATGGAAGCCATTCCTGACTCCAACGAGTGGCTGACCGACGTCATCGCCAACCAGCGGCTTATCGCCCGCCAGCCCCGTCATATTTTCGAGGTTCCGTCGACCCAGGCAGAGGAAATTTCTACCTGGCTGACCTCAACGGTCGGCGTTGCGTTCCGTGTCCCTGACCTGTCGGAACAGGGCTGGACCTTCCAGGGTGCCCGCGTCTTCATCGGCGACAGCAGGCCGGTCGGCCAACTCGTCTACACCAGCTCCGATGGCGACCTGGCTTCCATCTGCTTCCGCAAGGACAACCTGCCTTCCGAGGCAGACGATTTCAAGGAAACGATCAAGGACGAGATCGGCGTCGTTTCTTGGCACAATGCCGGCACATCCTATGTGCTCGTTGGCCCGTCGTCGGAAGCCTCGCTTGGCCAGCTCGCCATGCAGGTCGCTACATCGATCTGAGCCTTTCAGGGTTGAATTGAAAAGCTTTAGGACATCAGGACCACCTTCCCCGTTGCCATGCGGCTTTCGATCGCCCGATACGCCTCCGCTGCGCCGTGAAGCGGAAACTGGCGCCCGGGTAAGAGCCTCAGCTCCCCGGAAGCGGCCAGTTCGAAGAGCGACTGGAGATCGGGAACAAGACTTGCTCCCAGCAACGGCAGAAGCGCAAGGCCTCTCAGCGACTGGTTCTTGTCGAGCATGCGGGTAATGTCCTCGGCTGTGGCTGCGAACCGGCCGAGTGCCGCAAAGACAAGTTCGCCGCCATCCGCGAGAACCGCGAGCGACGCACGCGTCATGTCGCCACCAATCGTGTCGTAAACAACGTCCGGGCGGAGGCCAGCTAAAGACGTTTCCCAGCCGGGGGCGCTATAGTCTATAGCCAGATTAGCCCCCATCTCCAGCGCCAGCGATCGCTTTGCTGCGCTCACTGCCGTCGCGATCACGCGCCGAGCACCACGACGCCTGGCAAGCTGGGCCAGCAAGGAACCCACGCCACCTGCCGCGGCATGAACAAGGACCGTTTTGCCCATCAGCGAGCTTTGCTGGACCATATGCAATGCTGTCAGTCCCTGCACCACCAGGGCAGTTGCGCCGGAAAAGGGGAGCCTATCGGGTATAGGCACGGCATATCCTGCGTCGACCGCCACATATTCGGCGTATCCGCCTCCGCGACCGAGGGCAAAGAGCGGCACGGCAACTCGCGTCCCAAGCCGAGTGCCGTCGACGCCTTCACCCACTTTCTCGACCACTCCGGCAACTTCGACGCCCGGCAGCATCGGCAATAGAGGCGTCACCGCGTAGCGGTCAGCGCGCATCAAGACTCAAAGAAATTGACGCCTACGGCGTGAACCCTAACGAGCACTTCGCCGGCCTGCAGTTCGGGCACCGGCAGCTCAACACAGGTCAAGACCTCGGGCGAACCGAAATGGTCGTAGCGGATGGCTTTCATAGCAAACCTCACGTTTGAATTGGCGTGAGATGCGCCTTAGCAATAAGCTGCGCTGCCAAAATACAGAGAATTTGGTGCTACACCCACCAGGAGGTGACCATGACCGCTCCGATCAAGAAGCTGCCCAGATTGCCTGTCGAGCGGGCGCTCAAGGTGATAGCCGGACGCTGGAAGCCCATCATCCTTTATTATGTCTTCGATGGCCCGAAGCGCCTCTCGGAGCTCAAGCGGATGTTGCCAAAGATCACCCAAAAGGTGCTGATCCAGCAGCTGCGCGAGATGGAGAAGCATGGTCTGGTGACCCGGCAGATCTTCGCAGAGGTACCTGCACGCGTCGAATATTCGGCAACTGAGGTGGGTTTGGAGTTGGAACCGGTTCTGCTGGCGCTCTGCAAATGGGGTCAGAAACATGCCGAAGCACAGGACGAGGCAAACGATATCGCGGACTGCATCGTGCGGCCACGCAACCGGGCACGGCTGGCTGCCTGAGCCGGATAAAGTGCGCAGCAGAATACTCCGCTGCGCTGATTTCGTCAGGCCTTTCCGGCCCGCACCTCAAGCACGCGGTTCGCAGCCGAGACGATCGCCTCCAGCGACGCCCCGACAATGTTCGTGCTGATGCCGGCGCCAAAGAGCTTGCCGCCAGGATAGGACGTCTCGACGTAGGAGATCGCGGCAGCGTTCGAACCGTGCTGCAGCGAATGCTCCGAATAATCCTCGACCGACATCTCGATGCCGAGATAGTGCGAGAGCGCGTTGATAAAGCCGTCGACCGGGCCGTTGCCCCTGCCCTCGATATGCTTCGTCTCGCCGTTATCAGTGATTTCGGCGGCAACGATGCGTTGCCCCTTGCGCTCGGGATCGGCATAGGTGTGGTGCTCAACAAACTTGATGCGGCCTTGCGGCTGCGTCACGTAGCGCTCGACGAAACGGTCGTAGATCCGCTTCGACGGCAATTCCTTGCCTTCTTCATCGGTGATCCGCTGAATGTCTTCGCGGAATTCGACCTGCAGGTTACGCGGCAGATTGAGCCCGTAGTCCTGCTGCAAGATATAGGCGATGCCACCCTTGCCGGACTGCGAGTTGATGCGAATGATCGCCTCGTAGGAGCGACCGACGTCCTGCGGATCGATTGGCAGGTAAGGCACTTCCCACACTGGATGGTTGGCGACCTTGATCGCCTTCATGCCCTTGTTGATCGCATCCTGGTGCGAGCCGGAGAAGGCTGTATAGACCAGTTCGCCGACATAGGGGTGGCGCTCGCCGATCGGCATCTGGTTCGAATATTCGAAGACTTCCTTCATCCGCACGATATCAGAGCAGTCGATCTCGGGGTCGACGCCCTGCGTGAACATGTTCAGCGCCATGGTGACGACGTCGACGTTGCCGGTGCGCTCGCCATTACCGAAGAGCGTGCCTTCAACGCGGTCGGCGCCCGCCAGCAGGGCCAGTTCGGCGGCGGCGATGCCGGTGCCGCGGTCGTTGTGCGGATGCAGCGAAATGATCAGGTTTTCGCGGTTGTCGAGATTGCGGCACATCCACTCGATCTGGTCGGCATAGACGTTCGGCGTCGCCATTTCGACGGTCGACGGCAGGTTGATGATCAGCTTGTTATCGGGCGTCGGCTTCATCACCTCGATAACGGCGTTGCAGATGTCCAGCGCCACGTCGAGCTCGGTGCCGGTGAAGCTCTCCGGCGAATATTCGAAACGATAGCCGCCGCCGGCCTTCGCCGCCATGTCGGAGATCATCTTTGCCGCATCGACGGCGATTTGCTTGATGCCGTGGACGTCCTTGCCGAACACCACGCGACGCTGCAATTCGCTGGTGGAGTTGTAAAAGTGAACGATCGGGCGGTTCGCGCCTTCAAGCGCCTCGAAGGTGCGGGTGATCAGCTCCGGACGGCACTGCACCAGCACCTGCAGCGAGACGTCGTCGGGCACATTGCCCTGCTCGACGCACCAGCGCGCGAAATCGAAGTCGGTCTGCGACGCGGACGGGAAACCGATCTCGATTTCCTTGAAGCCCATGTCGAGCAGCAGCTGGAACATGCGGGCCTTGCGGTCGTGGCCCATCGGATCGACCAGCGCCTGATTGCCGTCGCGCAGATCGACCGAACACCAGATCGGCGCCTTGGTCAGCGTCTTCGACGGCCACGTACGGTCAGGGATATTTACCTGCGGATAGGCGCGATACTTGATCGCCGCCTCGGGCATGCCTTTGGTTTGGGAGCGGGTGTTCGTGTCCATGTCTTCTCTTCCTCTTCCCGTCATCTGGCCAGCCGCGTCGTAGCGTATTGGGTCTGGCTTGGCGATGACGAATCCGGTGCGAAAGCATCCGGCTGATCAGTTTTCGGGATTGGTCACGAGGAGCGATGGCCTGGGCGGGCTTTCGGCCGCCGGGCGCTCCTCAACGGACCCGGCAACCGCGCGTAAGGCCGAGGAGAAGAAGCGAGGTAAGGGCACGCGTGTTGTCACGGAGCGCGATGCGCCCGCGAGCAACCTGCTCAGAAATCGTGATGCCCGTGTTCTTCATGGTCGCGCTTATAGCCGGGGTACAAAAAACTGGCAATCCCTCCGTCTATTTTTTCGCCGCTTGCACGATACGTGACAGGGCCAGCATCAGCCCTCCGGCGAGCAATCCCCAGAATGCGCCCGAGATTCCTCCGAAGGAAACGCCCGATGCCGTCACCAGGAACGTGATGGCTGCCGCCTCCCGCGAGTCCTGTGCCTGGAAGGCCGACATGGCGGAACTGGAAAACGCCCCGACCAGTGCGAGACCGGCCACTGCCTGGATCAGGATCGGCGGCGCCAAGGCAACGAACGTCGTCACCGCGCCTGCCAGCAGGCCGAGAATAACGTAGGAGATGCCTGAGACGAGGACAGCCCAATAGCGTCGCGCGGGATCGGGGTGCGCGTCCTGGCCGGCGCACATCGCGGCGGTAATCGCCGCGAGATTCACCGCATGGCCGCCGAATGGCGCCGAGACTATCGAGAACAGTCCGGTCACGGAAAAAAGCGGCCCGGGCTTCGGCGCGTAGCCGCTCACCTTCAAGACGGCGATGCCGGGAATGTTCTGCGACGCCATGGTGACGATGAAAAGCGGCAGGGCGATGGAGATGAAAGCCGGCAAGTTGAAGACGGGCATAACGAACTCGACGGGCGGCCGCAGCGCTTGTTCGATCGAGCCGAGCGCTCCATCGGGAATGTCCACGCCAAAGGCAACCACCAGCACAAAGGCTGCGAGCGCCGCAGGCACTGCCCAGAGCCGCTTGAACGCGCCGACGACAATCCACGCCAGCGCTATCGGCAAGCCTAGCAACGCATTGAAACTGATCGCCCTAACCGGGGCAAAACACAAGCCGATCAGAACGCCAGCGAGCATTGCATTGGCCAGAGGCGCCGGAATGGCGGCCACCGCCCGGCCGAGCGGCTTGAACAGGCCGGCGATGACGATCAGCACCGCGCAAATCAGAAACGCACCGACCGCCGCATTGAACCCACCCTCAACCACACCGGTACTTGCAAGCAGCGCCCCACCCGGCGTCGACCAAGCAATGCTGATGGGCAGCCGCGTCACGCTGCTGAGCAAGATCGCACAGAGCCCCAGCGCGATCGACAGCGCCATAAGACCCGACGCCGCCTGCGCATCCGTCGCGCCGACACTCTGCAGGCCGTGCAGGACAACGGCAAACGAACTGGCAAATCCCACGAAGGTGGTGAGGATGCCCATGAACAGGGCCTGGATGGAAAAATCTTTGAGCATCGCGGGACTCGAGCAGCGGAAAGTCCGCATGGAGCACGAGGGAACGCGGCGAGGCAAGGGCAGAAAGAGCCGATATGGTTCTGCTTCCTGCTAGCGCGTTGTCTGGCGGGCCCGATGGCCAACAGAGCTCGCTCAGGCTAGCCACATCAAAGGGTCACGACGCATCAGACCACAAAAAAGCGCCCTCGCCCGCTGTCTGGCAGGCAAGGGCGCTTCTCATAGCTCAAAATCAGATCTCGGCCTGCGACGTGATGATGCGCGAGACGAGGCCGTAAGCCTTCGCTTCTTCAGCAGACAGCCAATAGTCGCGGTCGGTGTCGGCAGCGATCTTCTCGTAGGGTTGGCCGGTGGCTTCAGCCATGATCTTGTTCAGGCGCTCGTTCATCTTGATGATTTCACGAGCCTGGATCTCGATATCGGAAGCCATGCCGCGCGTGCCGCCGGACGGTTGGTGCAGCAGGAAGCGCGTGTTCGGCAGGCAAAGGCGCTGTTCCTTCGGAGCCGCGACATAGATCAGCGCGCCGGCGGATGCGACCCAGCCGGTTCCGATCATCCAGACTTTCGGCTTGATGAACTTGATCATGTCATGGATCGAATCGCCGGATTCGACATGGCCGCCGGGCGAGTTGACGTAGATGCGAATATCGTCGTCATTGGCCGCGGCAAGCGCCACGAGCTGCGTGCAGACCTTCTGCGCGAGTTCCTGCGTAATTGGCCCGTAGATGAAGATCGAACGCGACTTAAAAAGGTTCGCCTCCGTTTCCTTGCCGAGCGGCAGTTCCTTCGTCTTGTCGTCCTGTTCTTCTTCTTCGTACATTCGAACCTCTCTTACGTCCAATTCGGTTCACCGCACATAGTGCGACTCCATGCGTAAAACAATGCGGGAAAAAGACAAGCCACGGAACGGGTGAAGATATGGTTAGGCAGCCGGGCCGGGTTACGGCGATGTAACTTAGCGCGGCTTTGAAAAGTCGGAATCGGTTCCTACGTCATCCCTAGGCGCAAATCGCCAGCAACAAAGGAGACCGGCCATGTCACCTGAAGAACGCCAATTGCTGACCGCCCTTTTCGAGCGCGTCCGCACCGCATCGGCAACGCCGCGTGACCATGACGCCGAAGCGCTGATCGATCAGGGAACGCGCGAGCAGCCTTATGCCACCTATTATCTTGCGCAAGCCGTGATCGTGCAAGAGAAGGGCCTCGAAGCGGCAGCCAACCACATCAAGCAGTTGGAGGAGCGCATTCGTCTGCTCGAGGCCGACCAAAGCGAATACCACAAGGCCGAACAGGGTGGCGGCTTCCTTAGCTCGATCTTCGGCAGCAGCCAGGCACCGCAGCAGCCGGCGGCGCCTCCGCCCTCCTCCGGTCCGTGGGGAAGCGCCCCGCGTCAGCAGATCCAGCAGGAGCGCGGCTTCGACACGTCACCTCGAGCCGTGCCGCAGCAGCCGACCGGCCCCTGGAGCTCACAGGCGGCGGCACCTTCCGCGGGCGGCAGCTTCCTGCAGGGCGCGCTCGGCACGGCGGCTGGCGTTGCGGGCGGCATGTTGCTTGCCAATTCGCTGAGCGGGATCTTCGGGAGCCACATGTCGTCGCTTGGCTGGGGTAGCCCGCTTGCCGGCAACAATCCCTTCGGCAACGCGCCGACTGAAGAGACTGTGATCAACAACTATTTCAACAGCGACGGCGACAAGCTGCAGGCATCGAATGATACCGGCAACGCACAACAGGTCGTCGACGATAATGACAACGATAACGACGATGCCAGTCTGCAGCAGGCCGCTTACGACGACAGCGACGACGATCAATCCGACAATGACGACAGCTTCGACGTCTGATCCGAGATCCGGCATCCGCCTAATCGGCCATTGGCCCCGAGTTTCCGTGGGCATGGCACCGCATCGATTGATAAGCCCCCGCCGGGCGGATAAGGTCCGCCGACATTGTCGAGCAGGCGGGCATCAGTGAAGATCCTTATCATCAGTCGGAAGGCCGAGGAGAAGAGACGACAGTTCCAGACGCAGCAGATGCGCAGACTTGGCCTCGATTTCAAGTTCCTGGATGCGTTCGAAGCCCGCGACCTTTCTGCAGAAGATTGCCAGAAGGCAGCAAACAGCTGGCCGAGCCCGACGCTGCGCGAAGACGTTGCCTGTTTCACCTCGCACAGGATCGCCTGGCAGATCATCATCGACCGCAACGAGCAGACGTTGATCCTCGAAGACGATGCGGTGCTTGCCGAAAGCTTTGCCGATGTACTCGCCAGCATTGAAGCGCGCGCCGAGGACGGCGACTGCGCCTACGATCTCGAATTCGCGCCGCGCCCGCATATCCTGGCAAGGACGCCCCTCTGGACCGACGGCATCTACAGGGCAACACGGGTGTTCCAGAACCGTGTCGGGACAGCAGGCTACGTCATCGGCCCGCGCACGGCAAAACGGATGCTCGAGGATACCAAGATTTACGGCCTCCTCGATGCCTATATGTGGCATCGCGCTTGGCTGAAGGCCTACCAGATCGAACCGGCGCCGGTCATCCAGATGCAGTTCCTGGACGGCAGCGCCGACAAGACGGCTTTCGTACGCAGGTCGATCGACCGCGCCTTCACCCCCCGGAGCAAGCTGCGCAAGAACCTCATGCGGCTCTGCCTCGAGGGCATCAAGACGAGAAACCTGATCCGGGGCTGGCTCGGCGGCGAGAAGCGCCCGCTGCGGATGGATCGCGCAAGCTTCCCGCTCGATCCCACCAAATCAGGCGACTGATACGACGGCGATACGAGACGATCGCCACCGACTCTTTTCAAATCATCAGCCGCGGCCGCGATAGGTTGCGACACCCTGGTCGGGCAGCCACACGCCCTCCGGCGGCTTGCCGGTCTGCCAGAAGACGTCGATCGGAATACCACCGCGCGGATACCAGTAGGCGCCAATTCGAAGCCACTTCGGGTCGAGCAATTCGACAAGCCGCTTGGCGATATAGACCGAGCAATCCTCGTGGAATGCACCATGGTTGCGGAAAGCATGCAGGAAGAGCTTCAGCGACTTCGATTCCACCAGCCATTCGTTCGGGATGTAATCGATCACGATGTGGGCGAAATCGGGCTGGCCCGTCATCGGGCAGAGCGACGTGAATTCCGGTGCTGTGAAGCGGACGACATAGTCGGTGCTGGCATGACTCGACGGCACCTTCTCAAGAACCGCCTCTTCGGGTGATTTCGGAGATTCCGTTTGGCTACCCAGCATGGACAGGTTGGATACGTCTGTTGTGGGCATTCAAGCCTCCTTGATGACTTTGACGCGGATGCCATGAGCCTTTTCGCCCTCCGGCTCCACGTGAATGGCGATGCTGGAGCCCCGATGCGCTGCACGGATGGCATCTTCAAGGCGATCGCAGATATCGTGCGCCTGCCTTACAGACATGGCTGCCGGCACGACAAGATGAAAATCGACAAAGGTGACCGCGCCCGCGCGGCGCGTCTTCAGATCGTGCACGCCGATCGAGCCGGCGGCATGGGTGGCAATCGCCTGCTTGATCGCCTCCTCCTCCTCGGATGTGACAGCCTGATCCATCAGGCCACCGATCGAATTCGAGATCACCTTCCAGCCCTGATAAAGAATGTTGACGGCAACCAGAATGGCAAGCACAGGGTCGAAGATTGCATAGCCGGTGGCCAGCGCCAGAAGCAGGCCGATAAGAACGCCGACCGAAGTGAAGACGTCAGACATGATATGCTGGCCATCCGCCGTCAGCGCTGCCGAGCGATACTTGTGCCCGGTCCTGATCAGGATCTGCGCCCAGACGGCATTGATCACGCCGGCGACGAAGTTGATCGCAAGACCGAGCGCCGGCGCATCCAGCATCTGGGGATCGAAGAGATGCCCAATCGCCTCGTTGACGATCAAGAGCGCCGCCACGACGATCAACGCGCCCTCGGTTACGGCCGAAAGATATTCCGCTTTATGATGACCGAACGGATGATCGTGGTCGGCCGGTTTCTGCGCATAGCGGATGACGAAGAAGGCGATGAAGGCGGCAACGACGTTGACCGTCGATTCCAGCCCGTCCGACAGCAATGCCACCGAACCGGTTATCCACCATGCAAGCATCTTCAGGCCCATCACGCCGAACGACATCGGGATGCCCCAGAGCGCCAACCGCCGAACCGTAAGATTGCCCTTCTCGTCCATCTTCATCCCCTGCGCAGACATCGGTGCGGATGCGAATGAATTGCAGAAACCAACCTATCCAAACGCAAAACCGCCCGCGCGAAAATCGCACAGGCGGCCAATGGGGTTCATATGGGCGAAGCCGTACCGTTTGTCAAAGGTCAAGGTCACAAAACCAGGCCCTCTACAAGACGCTCGGCTTCGAAAAAGCGCCTGGAGCTGAACCTTAGGGTCGTCAAGCGTCGAGACTGACCGACGCTTGACGCCGTCTCATCATCCGGCCGGACAGGCGGCTCCCGTGTCGACCCAGGCCTTGATCAACTCACCGAACTCCGCCTGGGTGCCCGGCGCGGGCTCGCGGCCCTCCCCGGGGTTCCAGCCCCAGCCGACGAGGCTGTCATGGGACATGTGCTCGACGATCTTGCTCAGATCCCTGCCGCCGTTGCGTGCCGGGTCCTTGAGCTGCTGACAGATTTCGCCGAGCGACTTGCCCACCCACGCCATTTCGATCGGCGCCAGATGCCAGGCCGGATTGCCGGGAATGCTCTTCAACGTCGGCGATTGCCCCACGACAGTGGCATTGTCCGCGCCGTGACAGGTATTGCACATCATGCCGGGCACACCCATTCCGCCATCGCCGCGGGTCACCGGCGGCTGATGCGGATGCATCGTCATCGTCTGCAGCGGCCTGTCGCCCGCCGGATGGCAGTTCAGACATCGGGGATGCTCGATCACTTTGCTTGCCTCTTCGAAGAGAGCGACCGAGCGCGCCTTCTGATCGGCGATCGACGAAAAGGATGCCGCGGGCTTGAGTGTCGACATGTCGGACGCGGGCGCCGTCTGCGCCAGCGCCATGAACGAGGCGGGCAAAGCCGCAAGAAGGGAGAGGCCGCCTGCTGCGCAGGCGAGTGCTAGTCTGCTTTTCATCTCCGCCTCCCTCAGCTCGTCGCCACGGCAACGATCGGAAGGCTGCGAACCGGCGCACCGGTCAGTCGCCGCCAGGCATTCGCCGTCGCGGGTCCGACGGGCGGTACGCCTGGCTCCCCGACACCCGTAGGCGGCGCATCGGATTTGATAACGGCGACCTCGACATCCGGCATCTCATTGATCCGGATCGACCGATAGTCGTGGAAGTTCGACTGCATGATCGCGCCGCCCTCCCCAAGCGTCACGGCATCGAACAGCACCGCGCCGAGACCATAGCCGATGCCGCCTTCCATTTGTGCCTTGATGACGTTCGGGTTGATCGCCACGCCGCAATCGACCGCACACCAGACCTTGTGGACACGAGGCACGCCATCGGTCCCAGCCGAGACTTCGACCACCTGGCCGACATAGGTGTTGAAGCTCTTGACCACTGCCACGCCGCGCTCTCTGCCTTCGGGGACCTTCCCTCCCCAATCGGCAAGCTCGGCGGCCTTGTTCAACACGCCCGCGTAACGCGGGTCCTCCTTCAACTGCTGGAGCCGCCCCAGAACCGGATCCTTGCCAGCCATCTGGAACAGTTCGTCGAGGAAAGTCTCGACCGCAAATCCGGTATGCGTATGCCCGACCGACCGCCACCACAGCGGCGGGATCGACAGGTTCACATTATGCGACACCACTCGCAGGTTCGGCACGTCGTAGGGCAGGTCCGAGGCCCCTTCGACCGAAGTGCTGTCGAGATCCGCCTTGGCCAAGATCGATTGGCCGACGATCGCCTGATCCCAGGCGACGATGCGGCCATCCGCATCGATGGCGCCGCGCATCTTGTGAAGATACATCGGGCGGTAATAGCCGCCGCGAATATCGTCCTCGCGCGTCCACATGTGCTTGACCGGACGCGACTGGTCGGTCGCCGCAAAGACTGCCGCCGCCTCCTGCATATAGGGCGAACCAAACTGCGCCTTGCGCCCGAAGCTGCCGCCGGTGATCTGGGTATTCAGCCGGACCTTCGACGGGTCAAGCCCGACGATCTTCGCCGCCGTCGCCTTGTCCATTCCGGGAAACTGCGCACCATTATAGACGTCGAGACTTCCATCCGCCGCCTTGATGAAGACCGCGTCGAGAGGCTCCATCGGGGCATGGGCAAGGAACGGAAAGACGATCTGGGCCTCCAGTATCTTCAGATTTGCATCGCCGAAGGCTTTTTCGACGTCGCCTTTCTCAGATGCCACGATGCCCTTTTCGCTCAGCGCCTTGGCGTAGTCGGCAGAGAGTTGGTTGCTGGAGCGCGTTTCCGCCTTCGACAGATCCCACTCGACCTTCAGCACTGACCGGCCCTTCAGTGCGGCAAAGGTATTGTCGGCATAGACGGCAACTCCCTGCGGCACCTGCTTGACATCGACCACGCCTTTTACCTTGCGGGCTTCACTGTCGTCGAAGGATTTGACCGCAGCTCCGAAATGATCCGGGTGAGCCACCACCGCGACAAGAAGATTGTCGGGCACGATGTCCAGCGTATAGATCGCCTGGCCATTGGTCTTGGAGAACGTGTCGAGTTTCGGCAATTCCTGACCGATAAGCGTGAAGTTCGCGGGGTCCTTGAGATTGACGTTAGACGGCGGCTTGATGCCCGCGGCTTGCGTTGCCAGCGCACCGAAGCCGCTCTCCTTGCCCGAACCGGCATGCTTGACGCGGCCCTTTTCGACCGTGATTTCGCTAGCCGGCACGTTCCATTCATCGGCGGCTGCCGCAACCAGCATGGCCCGTGCCGTTGCGCCCGCCTTGCGGAACTGCTCGTAGGAATTGGCGATGGATGACGAACCGCCGGTGCCCTGCAGGCCAAAGGCGAGGTTGGCATAGACCTTGTCGTCGGCGGGCGAATGCACGGCGCGCATCTGCCCCCAATCGGCATCCAACTCCTCGGCCACCAGCGTCGCGAGGCCAGTGAACGGCCCCTGCCCGAACTCGATATGCTTGGAAAGGATCGTCACCATATCGTCGGTGCCGATCCTGACGAAGGTGTTCAGCGTCACCAGCGAATCCGGGCCACCGGCCTGCACACCGCTTTCGGCGGCGAAGGCGGATACCTTCGGCATCAGCGCAAAGCCGATCACCAATCCACCCGTGCCCGCAAGAAAGGCGCGGCGCGTTGTTGAAATTTCCTGGATCGTCATGGCTCAACCCTCCATCGAAGCAGCGGCGTTGTGAATGGCCGCGCGTATCCGGTGGTAGGTGGCGCATCGACAGATATTCCCGGCCATGGCACCGTCGATATCCTCGTCGGTCGGCTTGGGAATGTTCTGCAGCAACGAGACGGCCGACATGATCTGGCCCGACTGACAGTAGCCGCATTGCGGCACGTCGATCGCGATCCAGGCGGTTTTCACAGCCTCCGCTTCTTTGCCTTCGACCCCTTCGATCGTAATGATCTCGGAGCCCTCAGCTGTCGAAATCGGGGTAATGCAGGAGCGACGCGTAAAGCCGTCCATGTGCACAGTGCAGGCGCCGCATTGGGCGACGCCGCAACCGTATTTCGTGCCTGTCAACCTTTCGAAATCGCGGATAACCCATAGCAGCGGCGTATCCGGATCGCCGTCAAAAGTTCTTTTCTGTCCATTGAGCGTGAACGTAACCATGGTCGAGCCTCGGGATTGGCTGGACCCATTGCGGCCCCAGCGAGCGTCGCAGCATTTTTCACACGGGTAAGCTAGGGCGATTGGAACGCCGCGACCACGGCCCTCCGATAAAGGTTGCGTTACTGGAGGTCCGGCCTATCGACCGCCGCACGTAGCTAAGCCGGCGTTCAATTGCGCGGTCCTGTAGCCAACAATCTTGGGGCTGCGTGCGCACAAGTGCTATGCCGGCGACCACTGCTCATTCCGGATGGCGTCAGAAATTCTCCGCCGGGTCAACGATACCTGTACTACCGCCTTCAGCAGCGATGCTGACGGATTGCGGCCAGCGGAGGAGCGCCGCTTCGCCCACTGCCGTCAGGGCATAGACGCCCTTGTCTCGCCGTTCGAACCAACCGTAGACATTGCCGAGCAGGATCTTCCCCGCGTCCGGCGCCAGCGTCTTCATGTCGCGCGGTCGCACCAAACCCTGCTGGAGTGCTGCAGCGCAGATCAGCGCACGCTGGCGATAGGCCGTCATGACAGGCGCACGCGTACTGCCGCCGACGGCGGGATCGCCGCGCCGGCGCTGATGTTCCCTGACCAGCCGCGACCGGCGTTTCGGATTTGTGCGCGGCATCGGCGAAACCGAGCTGACGATGACACTGACGTCGCCGCCGTCGGACACGCCGAGCATGCCGATCCCGAGGCGGCGGCAAAGATCGCGGTAGCGCTTGTCAGCCTCGCGCCCGCGTCCCTTGGCGGACACGCGGGCAGCGATCCACACCTCGTCGCTCATGGCGGCGCGATCGACCGCCTGCAGGACGAGCTCGAGGTTGAAGCTGAGCTTCAACTCGCACACCACCACGACAGGCGGCTCGCCCTCGGTCAAGCCGACGAGATCGCATCCGCCGATCTCGCCTTTGACGACATAGCCTGCCGCCTCCAGAAAGCCTTTGACCGGCAGATAGAGCGAGGTTTCCATCGAGAGCCGCGCCGCCGTCAGGCCGCCTTGGTCTTTGCCTTGCGTGAGAGATGGGCGACGACGTTCTCGATCATCCGCATGCCGGCATCGCCGCCAAGCGTCATGATCGATTCCGGGTGGAACTGCACCGCCGCGATCGGCTCCTTGGTGTGCTCGATACCCATGATCGTGCCGTCTTCGCTTTCCGCCGTGATCATGAATTCACGCGGCAGAGTCGATGGATCGGCGAAAATCGAGTGATAGCGGCCCACCGTCACTTCCTTGCCAAGGCCGGAGAAAACCAAGCCAGGTTCAAGAATGCGGATACGCGACGGCTTGCCATGCATCGGCACTGCCAGATGGCGAAGCTCGCCGCCATAGGCTTCCGCCAATGCCTGCAGGCCGAGGCAGACGCCGAAGATCGGCAGGTTGCGCGCCCGCGCCTTCCTGATCGTCGCCTTGCAATCGAAGTCCTTCGGATTGCCGGGCCCCGGCGACAGCACGACGAGATCAGGATCCAGCCGGTCGAAGATTTCCTCCGGCACCGGTGTGCGCACGGTGGAGACCGTCGCCCCTGTCTGGCGGAAATAATTCGCCAACGTGTGCACGAAACTGTCTTCGTGGTCGACGAGCAGGATCTTGACGCCCTTGCCGACGACGGCAACGTCGCGGCTGACCTTGCCGGAGTTGCCGGCCTTGGCATCGCGGATGGCGGAAAGCATGGCGGAGGCCTTCAGTTCGGTTTCGGCTTCTTCTTCGTGCGGATCGGAATCGTTGAGCAAGGTCGCCCCTGCCCGGACTTCGGCGATGCCGTCCTTGATGCGCACGGTGCGCAGCGTCAGGCCAGTGTTCATGTCGCCGTTGAAGCCAACCATGCCGATCGCGCCGCCATACCAGGCGCGCGGGCTCTTCTCATGGCTTTCGATGAAGCGCATGGCCCAGAGTTTCGGCGCGCCGGTCACCGTCACGGCCCAGGCGTGGCTGAGGAAGCCGTCGAAGGCATCCATGTCGTCGCGAAGTCGGCCCTCGATGTGGTCGACGGTGTGGATGAGACGCGAATACATCTCGATCTGGCGGCGACCGATGACCTTGACCGAACCTGGCTCGCAGACGCGTGACTTGTCGTTGCGGTCGACGTCCGAGCACATCGTCAACTCGGACTCGTCCTTCTTGGAATTCAAGAGCTTCAGGATCTGCTCGCTGTCGGCGATCGGATCATCCCCGCGTTTGATCGTGCCCGAGATCGGGCAGGTTTCGATGCGGCGGCCCGACACTCGCACGAACATCTCAGGCGAAGCACCGACGAGATATTCCTGGTTGCCGAGATTGATGAAGAAGGAATAGGGCGACGGGTTGATCGCCTTCAGCCGCTTGGAAATGTCGGACGGCTTGCTGTCGCAGCGTTCCATGAATTTCTGGCCGGGAACCACTTCGAAGAGGTCGCCCTTGCGGAAGCTTTCCTTCGCCTTGACGACAAGATCGGCGTATTCGCCGGGGCGATGATCGCTCTTCGGTGGGATGGCATCCGTGCGCTGGAAGGGTTCGGCAGGAATGTCGCCCGCCTTGCCCTCGGTGGAAAGCCCGCCCTTTTCGAAATCGTAGCGGTCGATCCAGGCTTTGGCCGAGTAGTTGTCGACGACGAGGATCTCATCCGGCAGGTAGAGCACCATGTCGCGCTGGTCGGCCGGGCGCGTCAGCTTCAGATTGATCGCATCGAACTGGAAGGCAAGATCGTAGCCGAAGGCGCCATAGAGGCCGAGGCTCGCATCCGCCTTCGAATAGAAGAGATCGGTGACGGCGCGCAGCACCGTAAAGACGGTGGGGATCTTCGAGCGTTCTTCCTCGGTAAAGGCGCGCTCCGGCGTCTTCACCGTTAGGTCGAGACGGCGTGCCGAGGACGCACCGAGCACGAGGTCGGAAATTGTCTTCAAGCGCTCGGCGACAAAGGCGAGGATTACCGCACCACGCTCGTTGTAGGCTTCGATCCAAACCTGGCGGCCATTGCAGGAAATACCGAGCGGCGGATCGACGACGGCGGTGTCCCAACGTGTGTAACGGCCCGGATATTCGTAATTCGACGAGAAGACGGCACCGCGGCGCTCGTCGAGCTTGTCGATATAGGAGGAGACCGCATCGGCGTAAGGAATCGCGCGCCGCTGCCGGGTAACGGTGATACCGCCCCGGGTCTCGTAAATTTCCGCTCCGTCATCACGAAGGATCGTTACCATTGTTCCACTCCGTTATCGGGCCCGGATGACAGGCAGCCTTAAAAACAAAAAAGCCGCCTGGCGTTTTCCGGGCGGCTCATCGTCGTCTTTGGACACGATTGGTCGAGGCCGCCTCAGCGAGCCCACCACCAAACTGCAATGTTCAAGGACGTGTTCATGGGCGAAATTGTTAGCGTGAGATCGGACCAAGCGCAAGAGCCGAAATCCGGGAATAAAAAGGGCGGCACAACGGCCGCCCTTCCCTCGCGTTAGAACCGCTGTACGAGCGAGATCTTGAACACCCGGCCAGGCTCCGAATAGAAGTCCAGCGGTTGCGCCGTATTGCTATTGCTTGGGACCGTCGTGTTGTTGAGGTCCTTAAGCGCAACGGCGTTGTAGTAGGTCTTATCGAACAGGTTGTAGATGCCGCCCTGGATACGCAGCCCCTTGGTCTGTTCCGGCTCCCACCAGGCCGTCAGATCGACAACGCCATAGCCAGGTGCGTCGAAGGTCCTGGTGTTGCCGTCACTGCGCATGCCGGCGGAGGTGACAAGCGACAGGTCCGTGCCCCAGGTTTCGCGCTGATAGCCGGCGCCGACAATTGCCTTGAGCGGCGCGACCGAGCGCAGATACTCGTTCGTGTCGGTGTCCTTGCCGTAGGCATAAGCAAGCGAGCCGTGGAGGTTGATGCCGTTGTCGAAGAGCTTATGTGCCTCCAATTCGACGCCCGATATCTGGACGCGATTTCGATTGAAATAGCTGGTCAGGCCCGCCGGATAGAGCGGATTGGCGAAGCTGGTCTCACTGTCGATGAAGTTCCGGTAGAGATTGTGGAACGCCGTGACGCGACCGCCCGTATCGCTATCACCGAAGTTCGCGCCGATCTCGAAACCGTTCGCCGTTTCCGGCTTCAGGTCGGGATTGCCGACGGTAGCGTAACCGAAGGCAGGGTTGGAGAAATCAAGATAGAGTTCATTGATGGTCGGCGCGCGGAAGGCCATTGACCATTGCGCAAAGAGTTCGACTGCGGGCGCGACCTGATAAGTTGCAAGCAGCTTCGGCGAGAAGCGCGAACCGTCGCTTCCATCAGGCAGGCCGTTGGCCGCAAAGCCCGGATTGTCTTCAAAGGCGGCCGTCTGCTTCGGGTCGTAGTCGTACCAGTCAAAGCGCAAACCGGGCGTGAGGGCAAAGCCGCTATTGCCGAAGGAGATCTTGTCATCGACGAAGAGGCCAAGGCGTGCTCCATCGACATCAGGAATATCAGCCTGGTCGGCATGAAGATTCGGGCATGAAAACGCCTTCGCGGTAGCGCTGGCAGTTCCGAGAATGCAAGCGTCGAGGCCGTCGATGAAGGATGTCGCGTTGAAGAGCGAGACATCCCCGCCAATATTGACCTCGTGCTCAAATGTGCCCGTCGCAAAGCGGGACGTGAGGTTACCCGTCAAACCATAGTCGTTTTCCTGAATCTGGTTGTTGCGCAGCCAGGGGCCGGCGACGGTGCCGACGCGGGTACCCTCCGCACCTGCCTCACGGGTCAGACGCTGCCAGTAAAGGCTCATCCGTGCCGCATCAAAGGTCGAGTCAGCACTGGGCGCCTCGAACTGGTAATCCAACGAAACGCGTTCACGCCGATTGTCTTCCGTACCGTCATAGTCGCCGATCTTGTAGACTCGGGAAGAGCCGGTTGTTGCGCCCTGAAGGGTTTTCAGATCGGTCGTCGTATCGCGGCTGAAGCGTTCGGCGGTGATCCCAACCATGTGGCCGCCTTCCAGCTGCTGCCGCAGCTTGAAGAGCAGGTTGTTCTGGTCGTAGTCGGCCGGATTGGCCTCCGTGCGGGTCGGTCCGATGGTATCGACCTTGCCGTTGTTCTCGATCTCATGCCCCTTTCGATACGAGCCCTGGAACAGGACAGAGGTGTTGTTGATCTTCTTTGCAACAGCCAGAGAACCGCCAGCGCTGCGGTCGGTACCGTCATAGTCGAACTTGGTAACGCCGCCCCAATCACGGCCGGGCTCGATCAGATCCTCCGGCTCCAATGTGCGCAGGACAAATGCACCGGCGAGCGCGCCCGAACCGGCGCGGCTGGAGTCCGCACCGCGTACGACATCCAGCGTCGAAAGCGATTGGAAGTCGAAGGTATTCATGCCGCCGTCGGCGTTGGTGGTGTCCGTGATCGGGTTGGCGGCACGCGCAGCGTTCGACAGGAACGGGATCGGAACGCCATCCACCATCGTCGTAATGCGGGGACCACCAAGGCCGCGCAGGAAGGCACCGCCCTGCTTCGGCACATAGGTTACGCCCGGATCCACCGTGCGGCCAAAATCCGCAAGGTTGTTGACGTTCTTCTTGAGGATCGTTTCCTGCGTCGTCTGCGAGGCGAGCGGCGTGTCGGCAACGCTGCCGGGCTTAGCTGCAACGCGCTTGCCCTTGACCACGATCGGCTGCAGCACCGTGCTGTCGCCGGCAGACGCGGCGGGCTTCTCCGTCGTCTGTGCTAGTGAAATGGATGTAAGGCCGAGCGTGACGAATGCCGTGCAAGCCAAAAGAACCGAGCGCGAGTGCCGGACGATCATGAAAACAACCCCTTGAGAGAAATGTCACCGGGCTGGCTGGTCGTGGCGCGGTTGCGCTTTCGATGGGCTGGCTAGGCTTTCAGGCGAAGATTTCTCGCCTTCTTTTCGCCGCATAAAAAACATGACTATAATTGTCAATATATCAGACCCGCGATATCTTGATTTAATAAGTCATATTTTCACCGCAGCAATCAACGTTGCGAAATTGCAACGAAAACCGCATCCGCACGTTCTCTCCCGGGGCGAACGTACAAGGGTGGATGTGTGAAGAAGATCATCGTGATACTGGCGGCGCTGAGCTGCATTGGCCTCCTGACCAACGCAGGCCTGCCGGAGAAAGGCCCTCGACCTGAAATCCGTCCGGGTAAATCAATTACAGCAGAACCCACGCCAGGACTTCCCCCTAAGCCCGAACCAAAACCGGAAAGGCCCGATATCGAAACGCCGCCGGTCACTCAGCCGCCTTCCGGCTCTTCTCCTCCGTTGGAAAAGCAGGGGCCGAAGCTCCCCTCCCAGCAGACGCTCGAGGAGCAACACCTGACAATCGCCCCCGAGAGCGATGCGGAACATTCTGAATGTGTGAAGGAGCTTCAGGCCCTTGGCGTCGTCTTCAAGGACATCTCGCGCATCGATGATGGCAACGGTTGCGGCATCGACAAGCCCATCAAGGTCACCGAGGTCCTTCCGGGCATCAAGATAAACCCGGATGCCGTCTTCCGATGCCCCGTGGCTCTCGGCCTCGCCCGCTGGATGAAGGAGAGTGTCATCCCGGCCGCCCGCGTTGCCGCGCCGGATCAGGGGAGCATAGTCGGCATCAACCAGGCATCATCCTACATCTGTCGCCTGCGCAATGGTGCCGAGACCGGCAAGGTGTCCGAGCATGCCCGCGGCAACGCGATCGACATCGCAAGTTTCAGCTTCGAAAAAGGGAAGGATATCGCCGTGCAGCCTCGCCGCGAGGATTCGACTCTGATCGGTGCCTTCCAGCGCACAGTCAGTTCCGCAGGCTGCCTCTTCTTCACGACAGTGCTGGATCCGGAAAGCGATGCAGCACACGAAACCCACTTCCACCTCGATGTCTTGGAACGCAAGGGCGGATATCGCTACTGTCATTAGCAAGCTTCGCCAATGTCCCTTATCGCGGCTCTCGGCCATCCGTCGACGTCAACTCACTTGTCCGAACGCCGCGTACAGACATAAGGCTTCTTGATGCAGGCTATCTTAGGCGTGGAGCAATTGGCCTTGGCGTCGACCACGGTACAGATCGAACATTGATCGTTGAACTCCACGCAGTCGGGATTGCCCTTCATGAAGTCGGCCATGCTTTGTTCGGTAGCAACCGACTCACCGGTCGCAGCGCTGCTTGCCATCACAGAAACAACTGCAGCCACGGCAAAAACGCAGCTTCGCCAATAGGCCGACATTATCGGTTCCAAATTGATAGGCTGGGACAATAAGCTCTCCCCGTCCTTAATCGAAGATTAGAACAACCCTTCGATATACCCTTGATCGTTCAAGTAAATCCGCTCCGCCGACGGCGATCTCGGCAGGCCGGGCATGGTCATGATCTCGCCTGTGATGGCAACAACGAAGCCCGCGCCCGCCGATAGGCGAACTTCACGGACTGGCACGATATGCCCTTCCGGCGCACCCCGCAGGTTCGGATCGGTTGAGAAGGAGTACTGCGTCTTGGCCATGCAGACCGGCAGGTGTCCATAACCCTGCTCTTCCCAGGCAAGCAATTGGTCCCTCACCGCCTTATCAGCGGTCACCTCTCCTGCGTGATAAATCTTCGAAGCGACGATCTCGATCTTCTCGAACAGGGAGACATCGTCGGGATAAAGCGGCTCGAATCTCGACTGTCCCGATTCCGCGAGCTCGACCACCTTGTAAGCAAGCTCCTCGATACCGGCAGAGCCCTCGGCCCAGTGCCGGCAGAGGATCGCTTCTGCCCCGAGGCGCGAGACATACTCCTTCACCGCAGCGATTTCCGCATCGGTGTCCGAGATAAAATGATTAATGGCAACGACAACCGGAACGCCGAACTTGCGAACGTTGGCGACATGGCGCCCGAGATTGGAGCAGCCCTTTCTTAGCGCAGCGACATTCTCCGTTCCGAGATCTTCCTTCTTTACACCGCCGTTCATCTTGAGCGCACGCACCGTCGCAACGATGACGGCGGCATCCGGCTTCAGTCCCGCCTTGCGGCACTTGATATCGAAGAATTTCTCGGCTCCGAGATCCGCGCCGAAGCCCGCCTCGGTCACGACATAGTCGCCAAGCTTCAACGCCGTTTTCGTCGCAATCACCGAGTTGCAGCCGTGGGCAATGTTGGCGAAGGGGCCGCCATGGACGAAGGCCGGATTGTTTTCCAGCGTCTGGACGAGGTTCGGCTGCATGGCGTCCTTCAGAAGAACCGCCATAGCCCCATCGGCCTTCAGGTCGCGGGCATAGACGGCCGACTTGTCGCGACGGTAGCCGATGATGATGTTGCCGAGGCGTTCTTCCAGATCCTCGAGGTCCTTGGCGAGGCAAAGAATGGCCATCACCTCGGAAGCGACCGTGATGTCGAAGCCGTTCTGCCGGGGAAAGCCGTTGGCCACACCACCCAGCGAAGAGACCATCTCGCGCAGCGCCCGATCGTTCATATCCATGACGCGCCGCCACGTGACGCGCCTGAGGTCGATATCCTGTTCGTTGCCCCAATAGATGTGATTGTCGACCATCGCTGCGAGCAAATTGTGGGCCGACGTGATCGCATGGAAATCACCGGTGAAATGCAGGTTGATGTCTTCCATCGGAATGACCTGGGCATAGCCGCCGCCCGCCGCCCCGCCCTTCACTCCGAAGCATGGCCCAAGCGAGGCCTCGCGGATGCAGACGATCGCCTTCTTGCCGATCCGGTTCAGCCCGTCGCCGAGACCGACGGTCGTTGTCGTCTTGCCCTCGCCTGCCGGGGTCGGATTGATTGCCGTGACGAGGATCAGCTTGCCGTCGGGCCTGTCTGCCTGCGCGGCAATGAATTGCGCGCTGAGCTTAGCCTTGTCATGCCCATAAGGCGCCAATTGCTCGGCCGGAATACCGAGCTTTGCACCGATCTCGAAGATCGGTCTCTTGTTCGCCGCGCGCGCGATCTCGATGTCGGACTTGTGTGCTGCCATCCCCGTTCCCCGGTTTTCTGCGCTCGATAGGCGCGCGCATATTGTTTCAACGGGATAGCGAAATATGCCGAGACTGTGAATAGCGCGCTGGTTGCCCAACGCTCATCCAAGCCGCTATCTGTCAGGCATTGATTCTAACATTGCGAGGACCGGACATGAAATCACTCGAACTGATTGTCGAGCGCATCATCCTTTCGAGCCGTTGGATACTCGTCGCCTTCTATCTCGGTCTCGCTCTTGCGCTCGCCGTGTACGCCGTGTCCTTCGGTTACAAATTCCTTAAGGTGGCGGGCGGCGTGTTTGTCCTCAACGAGGGGGAAATGATCCTGGCCATGCTCGGCCTGATTGACGCAGCCCTGGTCGCGAGCCTCATCGTTATGGTGATGATCTCCGGGTACGAGAACTTCGTCAGCCGCTTTGACGAGAGCGAAGAGGACGTCTCGTTCATTGGCAAGCTCGACGCCGGCAGCCTCAAGGTCAAGGTGGCCTCGTCGATTGTGGCAATTTCATCGATTCACCTCCTCCAGGTCTTCCTGAATGCCGAGCAATACACCGACAGCAAAATCATGTGGCTGACGGCAATGCATCTTGCGTTCGTCGTCTCCGCGGTGATGCTCGGTTTCCTCGAGCAGCTGACAAAAAAGGCCAAGGGTGAAGGACAAGATCTGATCGCCAAGTGATTCGAAGACGCTTTGCGCTCTTCTCCGGCGAACCCGTGTGCTTTCCTGCGACGTAGAAGAGGAACTCGATTGTGCCTGAAGTTGCGTTTTTGGAAAACAAAAACACAACCATGGGACGATCCGCTGTGGTTAAAGTAATACATTTGAAATTAATCGCTGCGCGCCTCCCCGTTTCGCACTAGCAAATATATCAGTTTGCATATTCTATGGCGCTGATATGAAGGTAAGCAGGGACGCATCGATGTCTTACATGACTACCTTGGAAAGACAGTTGTCCCTGGCCACAGAGATTTCAGCTGTCAATACCAGGGCCGAATTCGCGCAAGTTCTTGTAAAGGTAGCCCGCGCCTACGGCTTCCGGCATATCACGCTGTTGCTCGCGCCCGCTCCTGAAAGCGTCCTCCTCAAGGCTCTGGTCATCGAAACGACGCTTCCGTCCGCATACTTCAATCAGTTCGACCGCGCCCGCATCATGCGTTTTCCAATGCTGGCAATGGGCATGAGCGAGTCGGCCCTGCCGCGCTCATGGAGCCTTCTGGACAGTTCCTCCGCCGAAATTTTCCCCAATGAGTTGAGCAAACTCCTGCATCACTTCGGCATACCGACAGGCGTTGCGGTGCCCGCCTACACTCGCGACGGCGAGCGCATCCTGTTTTGGCTGGCCGGCGACCGCCCATTGCTCGCGCAGACCGAGCTCAACGAACTCACCATTGCGATCCTCCATCTGCTCGACGCGTATCATCGCACGCAGCATTCGAAGCTTCCGGAACACACGCCCCTTTCCGCTCGCGAACGCGAGGTCGTCCGGTGGACGGCGCAGGGAAAAACGTCGATCGAGATCGGCCAGATCCTCTCGCTATCCGACCACACAGTGAATGCCTACATGACGAGCGCCATCAAGAAGCTCGACTGTGTGAACCGGACGCAGCTTGTCGCCAAGGCGATCCGTATGAAGCTGATCAACTAAGCAAGCGCTCAGCGATCGAGCACGGAGCGGACCTCGACGAGGTTCGACCGGACGCGGAGAATATAGAAGCCCATCGTTGCCAGATGGCTCGGCATAAGCCAGCCGTCTTCCCGGCCGTTAGAAATGATTGCCGGCTGGATCTTCAGTGCCGCCTGGAACTGTCTCATTGTTGCGCCAAAGATGGCGCCCAGATTGCGCTCCGCGATAACTTGAGAAAAGTCTGACTGTGCAGCCGCCAGGATGGCGTAATAAGCGTAAAGCTGACCATAGGCGAACCAGAAGCGATCGTCTGCACGTGTATCGAACCAGCCCCGATGATGGTTCTGCGAGCGGTCCGCGAGCACGTCGGAGGTACTGCCGAGATCGTTGGCGATGCGGTCGATGAACTGGATCAGGTTATCCGCCCGCCCATCGAAGATGGCGTTGCAGGCGGCGAGGTCGGTATTGAACTTGCGCAGGCTGTCGAGCGCCGAGCGATAATAGCTCGGCGTCGGTGTCTTCGGTCCGAACGGATCAAGGCCGAAGTACCAGCTGTACTCGTCGAATTGCAGGTTGCCGCGCGCCTTCTGCAGATCGTTATTGATCCCTGACGTCCCGCGGACGCGCCCGAGCGTATCGACGAGTTCGACCGAGGTGCGGCGAACCGCCTGGTTTACGCCCCGCTGGAACGACGCCTTGTTGTCGAGAAACGGCGTGTGATCCCAGTCGATGCCGAAGAAGCCGAGACGGTAGAGAAGCATGGAGGAGATCCACGCATTCTGGTTGACGTTGAAATCGGTCAGGTCGGCCGCGACATCGACGATCGCCGACCGCTGGCAAGTCTTGGCTGCCGCTCCGTCTGTTGACGGCAGCTCCTGGCCGGCAGGAACCTTGCGCTCGGAAAGTCTGTACTCATTCACGAAGGAGGGATTGAAGTTAGACCAGACCTGCGTCTGCCAAATGAAATAGCAATAGAGGACAGCAAGAAGCGCGATCAGACCAAGGATCGGCAAGCGGATCATCCAAGTCCGCTGAACGTACCAGCCGCGGGCAGCGATGAATGGCCAGAAAGCCCAGGCAAAGAAAACCCGCGCCCAGCGTCCGATTGTTCGGCCGATCAGCCTGAAAAAACCGGCGATCCGGTCGAGCATCGTCTTCTCCTTGATAAGCTTGGTCTGCGCACTGACATATGCGCTCGCTCCAGGAAGAACAATATCGTGCTGATATTATTGTTTCTTCGGCCAGAAGCCAGGACGCAGAAAACGGAAGCGCAGTCGCCTGGAGATTTCCGTCGTATCGATGATCGGCACTGCGAAGCCCTCCTCCGGCTCCTGCCCGAAAGCTTCGAACTTGCTCGCGAAGACGGCGTCGGCGGCCCGCTTGCGCTGCTCCAATTCCTGTGGCGCCAGCATGTTGCGCTCAAACAATTCAATCGGACCGGCGATGGCGGGAAAGAGCTCCGCTGAAATCTGAACCTTCGATCCCGGGATGTCGGTGTCGACTTGCGCCTGATAGATCAGCAGCCGCTCTTCGGTGTCTATCAACATCTTGCGCCTGAGGGCGTTGCACTGGCCCACCTGGCTATTCAGCGCATCGACGAAAACCTGGAAGAGATTGATGAAGCGTTCGCGGCGCTGGCTCTCCTCGCGCATTCCGTGTTCCTCATCGGCAACGCGGTCAGCCTCCGCTTTCAGCGAGCGCCGCTCTTGTTCCATAAGCTCCCATTCGGCTCTGCTTCCGTATAGGCCGATCCTGCCCTGCGTCGTCAGTGCCTTAGCGTTCAATTCCCGGATGCGAAGGCGGGCGATGTCGATCTTGTCGACAAGCCGACGGCGCTGCTCGACGATGCCGATCAGCCCATGCTCACCCAGCTTGTGAAAGTCGATCGCAATCGTGCGGTAGATCGCGATGACACCTGCCGTGGCTTCGGACTTCACCAGCAGGTCGCGAAGCCGCTCCACGACAGGGGCTGCGCGCACGCGCGCGCTGTGGCGACGCCACATCCGCTGGCGCGAAAAACGACCGATGAATCTTTCGCCGGCGGTCAGGCCACGGAAACCATCGAGATCCGCCGAAATCTTGACCGTCAGCGTGTCGAGGACGAAGACGAGCTCCGCAAGGAGATTGGTCAAGCTCGCGCCGTTTGCGACAAACGCCTGGAAGCGGCCATTCTCGACCAGAAAGCGTTCGTCATCGACGGCAGCCGCCTGTCGTGCGAACTCGTTGATGAATTCGACGCAGACCTTGGCTTCAAGACGCAATTGCTCCACGAGTGCTCGCGCGGCTTCGAGCTGGGTATCGAAGGAGAAGGGCTTGCGCACCGGGCGGCTCCATGAATCGGTTATCGCGAACCTAGCGCATAAGCTGCCAAACCGGAATCACTTTGAGGACCGGTCACACCGCCGTGGCGAGCCATTCCCCGTTCACGGCATCATCCCAGTGACGCCGGCAGAGCGAGACGTATTTTTCGTTGCCGCCGACATCGATCTGTGCGCCTTCGCGCAGCACCTTTCCATTTGCGTCGAGACGCACCACCATCGTCGCCTTGCGTCCGCAATGGCAGATGGTCCGCACCTCACGCATCTCGTCGGCAATCGCCAGAAGCTCCTGGGATGCCGGGAAGAGTTGGCCCTGGAAATCAGTCCTCAGGCCATAAACCATGACGGGTATGTTCATGCGATCGACGACCCGGGCGAGTTGCCAGACCTGCTCGCGCGTCATGAAGTGAGCTTCATCGACAAAGACGCAGGCGATCGGCTCTCCCTCCTTGCCGAGTTCGCCGATCAAGGCCTGGAGGTCAGCTTCCGGTTCGAAGGCGACGGCGCTTGCCTGCAGGCCGATCCGAGACCCGATAATCCCCTTTCCAGCGCGCTCGTCGAAGGCCGCAATCAGCAGAACGACACGCATGCCGCGCTCCTC
>Ga0102588_1000344_pt1 | contig 54470 bp, 56 predicted proteins | sample AraplaMF_Col_mMS_FD_76854 | JGI IMG/M metagenome (GOLD analysis project Ga0102588, IMG submission 76854) | Arabidopsis root microbial communities from the University of North Carolina, USA - plate scrape MF_Col_mMS (SPADES assembly) (version 2) | ecosystem: Host-associated > Plants > Roots >...
GCGCGCCTCGCGCGCGACAGCCTTTCGCGCAACGCAACAGGTCCTGAGGCCCTCGCGAAAAGCTGTCGCGCGCGAGGCGCGCTCCTACGGGGATCAGGCGGTGCCCGTAGGGAGCGATCAGGTACGGATCAGCCCGCGTTCCTGCGCCATCCGGTACAGATCCAGTTCCGAGCCCGCGTTGAGCTTGTTCATCACCGCGGCACGGTGGATGTAGATCGTTTTCTGCCCGATGCCGAGCTCCGCTGCGACCTGCTTCGGGGCGCGACCCGCCGCCAGCAGCAGGAACACCTCACGCTCGCGCGCCGTGAGGCGATTGAACGGATCGAGATCCGCGGTGGTGCGCCCCGAGCGTCGCTCGCGAAGATCCGAACTCAGGTACTGATCGCCCCCGAGGACGGACCGCACCGCGGCCACCAGTTCCTCCGGCGCCACACCCTTGGTCACATACCCCTTCGCACCACGACGCAGCGCCTCGGAAACGTAAGGCTCGCCGTCGTGCATGCTCAGCACCACGATCTTCATCCCGGGCGCGATGCTACCGAGGTGCTCGATGAGGGGCAGCCCGCTGCCATCGGGCAGGGAAAGGTCCACCGCCACCAGGTCGGGACGATGCTGGGTGACGGCATCGACGGCCTCATCGGCGTTGCGCGCTTCGGCGACGACATCCAGATCGGGTTCCAGCTCGATGAGCCGCTTGAAACCTTCACGGACGATGGCGTGGTCATCTACAAGGACGATTCTTGGCATGGACAGAATGTAGCAGGCTCTCCCGACGCGTGCGTACGGGCAAGACCAGACAACGACCCCGCCCATCCGCCGTGTAACATTCCGGCATGCGACTACTCGGTTCCTCCCGCTTCGCCGGGCCCATCTTCGCCATCGCCTACGCCTTCGCGTGGGTGATGCTCTGGCCGACCGAGCAACCGTACTGGGTACTGCCGTTCGGCCTGCGATTCGGCGCCCTGCTCCTGCTGCGCACGCGCGACTGGTTCTGGATCCTCGGCGCCGAAATCGTCGCCAGCGCGTTCTGCGAATGGCGCAGCGGCCTGCCCATCGGCGGCGCGGGCTTCATGCTGGGCGACGCGCCCGAGCCGCTGATGGTGGCCGCGTGCCTCTGGCTACTGCGCCGCGCCCACCTCCACGCCAGCCTCAATACGCCGGAAGACGTCGCCCGCCTGCTGCTGTCGGCCATGGTCACCGCCACGGTCGCCACCGCCGGCAACGCGGCGATGATGGCCTCGATGCATCCGGCCGCTCCGGTGGAGATGCTGGGCACCACGTTCGGCAGCGACCTGCTCGGCAATTATCTGGGCGTGCTGCTGGTGGTGCCCGTGATGGTGCTGGTGTTCCGCGAGCGCCCCACGCAGGCCTCGATGGCCGAGCTGCTGCTAGACGGCCTGCTCGTGATGCTGCCCTCGCTCGCGATCCTGATCACGCTGGCCGAGTACTCCCCGCAGCCCCAATTCGCCCGCGTGCTGTCGCTGGCCCCGGTGCTCTTCTTCGCCTTCCGCCACGGCTGGCGTGGCGCCGGCCTCGCCATGCTGATCACCAGCGTGGGTCTGAACGTCACCGAGGACATGATCGGCCGCGGCGCCCCCACGGCCGCCGCCCACCTCTTCCTCGCGGTCGCCGGTACCGGCACGCTGATGCTGGGCGCCGCCACGGACGCCCTCCGCCGCAGCAGCGAGCGCGTGGCCCAGCAGAACACCCATCTGGCGGCCGCCAACCAGCGGCTCGACCAGCTGGCCCGCCAGCTCCGCGACGCCGCCCGTGGCAACCTGCAGGCGGAAGAAAACCTGCGCAAGCACATGGCGGCGGAACTCCACGACGAGCTCGGCCAGAACCTCACCGCCATCCAGACCCACCTGAAGCTTGCGCAGAACCGTCTGGGCAACGCCGGCCTGGACGACATCGGCGTGTCGATCAACGGCATCCTCGGTCACATGCGCCGGGCCCTGCACAAGATGCTCGACAGCCTGCGCCCCTCCGTCCTCGACGAGTTCGGCCTTTTCCGCGCGCTCGACGAGGGCCCGATCCGCGACATGCTGACCGCCGCGGGCATCCAGTACGCCACCGATCTGCGCGGCGAACCCCGCATGCTCGACGACGACACCCTCACGGCGATCTACCGTGTCGTCCAGGAGAGCGCCACGAATGTCGTGCGTCACTCTGGTGCAAGTCGGATGATGCTGCGGTTGCGTATCGGCCTTCGTGATACCGGACCGGTCGCGATCCTCGACATTCGTGACAACGGCGCAGGTTTACCGTCAACGCCGCGACCGGTGCGAACCGATGGCGGAGGCCGTGGATTGCAGGGCATGAGCGACCGCATCACTGCCCTGGGCGGCCTCTTCCGCATCCGGCCAGAGCCCGTGGGGCTCCACCTACGAGTGCTGCTACGCAGCACAAGTATCGGATCCGACATAGGAAATTTTCCGATACCGGGTGGGTGAACGCTTCGTTAGCATCCCATTATCGATGTGGGGGAGCCGCCGTCGAGAGACGGTGAGCCCAGGTCGGTCGTGGGGACGATCGGCCTGATGAGGCGACAGGATGTCAGCCTCGCCGGTACGACATGGCAGTCCGTGATTCTGCGAGCAACTCGCGTTTCACGTGCCATGACGGAGCCGGATCAGCCGCCGGTGGACAGGAGTCCACCGGCGGCGTTTTTATTTGTATCTTCCTGCCCCGGTCCCAGGACACGCTCCGTCGTAGGAGCGCGCCTCGCGCGCGACATCTTCTCGCGACCGGCGGCAGGTCCTGTAGCGCCTCGCGAACAGCTGTCGCGCGCAAGGCGCGCTCCTACGAAACCTGGGTTCCGGTCACCGAAAGCCAAGAAAAAGGCCCCGCAGGGCCTTCTCGCAACCAGCAGAATCCGCGCCTCAGCGCTTCTTCTTGGGCCTCACATAAAGCACGAGGCTGTGATCCTCGATGACATAGCCATGCCGGTCGGCGATTTCATGCTGGAGGCGCTCGATCTCCTCGCTGATGAACTCGATGACCTTTCCGCTGTCCACGTCGATCATGTGATCGTGATGCTTGCCGCGGTCGAGCTCGTAAACGGCCTGCCCGCCTTCGAAGTTGTGCTTCATGACGATGCCGGCGGCTTCGAACTGGGTCAGCACGCGGTACACGGTGGCAAGGCCGATGTCTTCCTGGTGCGCGAGCAGGCGCTTGTAGATGTCTTCGGCCGTGAGGTGCGGCTGGTCGGCCTCCTCGAAGATCTGGAGGATGCGCATCCGGGGATGCGTGACTTTCAGGCCCGCCTTGCGGAGCTCTTTGGTTTCCTGGTCCATGGTAAGACCCCTCGCGGTGCCATAAGGCGCTTAGTGTATCATCACAGACTTCACGATCCGGACGTTACTACGCATGCATAAGCTCATCGGCACGCTGGGTTTGGCCTTGATGGCGACCGCCATCTCGGGCTGTGGCCTCGTCTACACCCCCGACGTGCAGCAGGGCAACCTGCTCGACAAGAAGAACGTCGACCAGCTGCAGCCCGGCATGACCAAGCGCCAGGTGCTCGTGCTGCTGGGCACCCCGTCGGTGATCTCGCCGTTCGATCAGGATCGCTGGGATTACGTGTCCACCTTCTCCCATCGCGGCAAGAAGATGACCACGCGCACGCTCACGCTCACCTTCAACAACGACACCCTTGTCCGTACCGATGGCGATTTCTTCGCTCAGGACGCCAAGGAGCTGCTGAAGGATTCCGAGAAGTACAAGAACAATCCGACCGGCGGCGCCGAGGGCGACAAGAACACCAGCCCCAAGAAGGACGACGGCGACGGCGGCATCTTCGGCGGCGGCTCGTCCGGCGACGGCAAGAAGTAAGGCACCCGGATCAGGCGCCGCGTTTCGCGCGGCGCCGCCTCGCCTCCATCGGATCGAGGATCAGCGGGCGATACAGTTCCAGGCGATCGCCTTCTTCAAGCACACGGTCGGCAGCGACCTTCCTGGCGAAAATGCCGAGCTTCTCCGGATCGGGCAGCACACCTGCCGGCAGCGCCGGGGTCGCCCGTTCCGCCGCCTGCCATGCCGTGGTGCCCACCGGCACCATCAACGGCAGCACCACCTGCCCTTCGGGGCCGGCGTAGGCGACCTCGATAGCGATCTCAGCCATACTGGCGGCGCGCCTCGTCGCAGAAGTCGTCGACCATGCGGTTGGCCAGCTGCTGGAAACCCATCTTCAACACGCTGCCACCGAGGCCGGCGTAATCGAAATCCAGCTCCAGGGCGATCTTGCACCCGACATCGCCAAGGGCCTGGAAGGTGAAGATGCCATCGAGCGAGCGGAACGGACCTTCCACGAACTTCATGGTGAGCCGTTCCGGACGCTGCATGGTGTTGCGGGTGGTGAAGTTCTGCTTGAGGCCGGCGAACTTGAGATCCAGCCGCGCGACCAACACATCGCCGCTCCGCTCCGTCACCGTGGCGGCGTCACACCACCCGAAGCGCTTTGGGTATGCTTCCACATCGTTGACCAGGTCGAACATCTGCGCGGGCGTGAACGGCACGATCGCACTGCGGCGGATTTCAATCATGAAGACCTCGTCTGTTTCGCCGGCGCATGGATCCGCCGGCCTTGTATCAGGGACCCGATGAACCGATTTTAGCGGACATGGCAAAAGCGAAAGCAAAGGACACGGAAAAGGAAGGCCGCGGCACGATCGCGCTGAACAAGCGCGCGCGCCACGAATATCACATCGACCAGCGCTTCGAAGCCGGCATGGCCTTGCAGGGCTGGGAGCTCAAATCGCTGCGCGCCGGCCGCATCAACTTCGGCGAAGGCTGCTACGCGATCATCCAGCACGGCGAGGTCTTCCTCGTCGGCGCGCAGATCCCGCCGCTGATCAGCGCCTCCACGCATGTCGTCGCCAACGATCGCCGCACGCGCAAGCTGCTGCTGCACCGCGAAGAGATCGACCGGCTCGTAGGCGCCGTCGAGCGCAAGGGCTACACGCTCGTACCCACCGCGATGTACTGGAAGAACAACAAGGTGAAGTGCGAAATCGGCCTGGCCAAGGGCAAGCAGGATCACGACAAGCGCACGGCCGAGAAAGAGCGCGAGTGGGCCGTCGACAAGCAGCGCGTGATGCGCGCCCACAACCGCAAGGCCTGACCTGAACGGCCGTGGGGCGCCCATTGTGGGTGTCATGCGCCGGCCATATACTGATACACGTAGTCACACCACGTTTTTCCCCGGGGGTGTTCTGGTTTCGACGGGGGTAGTGCGATCTACTGGTGCATGCCGAGGGGGTGGCTTTCCTCGTTAATCCAGCTGCAAAACATATAGTTGCCAATGACAACTACTACGGTGACAACTCGGTGGCTCTCGCCGCCTAAGCTGTCCGGCCCTTAAAACCGGCCAAACCCCCGAACCGGTCTTGTGCTCATGCTCGCCGGTGTAGGGTCACTATCATGAGACCGCCGAAAGACCCTCCACCTGTGGGTCTGACGCCAGATCAATCAGGTATGTCCGTCGGTGCGCTTCGCACACCGTGCTGCTGACGGACGAGATCTAACGGTGAGCTAAGCATGTAGATCTGGGGATTAAACGCCTTCGGACGCGGGTTCGACTCCCGCCACCTCCACCAAGCCCAGAAAAACCCCTTGTCATGCAAGGGGTTTTTTCTTGCCCGGTTGATTGCTTAAGGTATCAATCGGGGTACAAGCGCAACGGTGCCTTACATCGTCACGGACGGCCTTGGACCACCATGCGCCGTTGTCGCCGAGGCAGGCGCGAAACAACGCCGACTACTCAAGAACCCGTGGCACCTTCGCCGCCCTGTCTTTTAACCTCCAGTTGTGGAGCGCGTAGTCGATCCCTTACCGGATCTTCCCATCTCTCTGGAAATCCCGTAGCAGCCTAAATGAATTCATCAACGGATCCTTTCTACGATGACTACTTCTCCAGGATGGTTGACGTTCTGGAGTTGCTCTGCGCATCGGCGCCCGAGCAATGCAAGGTGATGGGTTCGTACAACACTGGTTGGGAACTGCGGCAAGACACCATACAGACCATTGAGGCAGTGTTGGCGTCACCTATGAGCCATCTGCCGGTCCCTCAGATCGAGCTTCTCCGCATGCTGCAGTCAATGGCAGCCAGCCTTCCACCCGAGGCCATCGATGCCCCGGGGAAAGACATGAGAACTCGGGACGGATGTGAAGCCGCGATGCGCCACCCGGCATCGGACGAGCTGCGGCAATACACACCCATTGTCAAACATGCCTTGGAGGTCTCCATCGTGCTCCACCGGGGACGAACTCGTGAATGACAAATCCGCCGCGTCACGCGGGAGTGGGCCGCGCGCGCCTGCGCAATCGATTCTCGAATTGTGGCCCCATGGCTCGCAGCCGAGGCAATTTGTCTCAGTAACCGGCCACCAGCGTTCGGTAAACTCCTCGCCTTCGCACTCGCCCACCGTCGTATGGGAGGCCTGGAAGTCAGGATGGAATGGGTCCCCATTGTCTTCATCGCATTCAAAGTGCTCGCCTTCAGCACAGGCATGTTTTTCGCCATCAGATGGCATTACGAGCAAGGGAAAAAGAACGGGCGGCAGATTGAGCGACGTGTGGTGATCCTCACGATCGCCAAGGCGATCGCGATCTTCGTCGCTTTGCTGGCGGCGTTGTTGTTCGTCGTCTTCACCGTTGCTGAGCACCTCGGCTTGACGTGACTCGTCGGGAAGAGTCGTCCGCCGATGATGCTCGCTGGCGTTCCTCTCCACCAAAAGCGCATCGAATGGCATTCACGGTTCGGATCGCTACCACCATCCTGCTGTTCGTCAATCGTTCGACGCATAAGCGAGGTCGGAAATCGCCGGCGCAGTTCTGCAAGCGATATCTCGTGGCCGAAGCTGCAAGCAATCATCGCAACGCAGGCCGCACCGCACTCCGCCGGCTCCGATTGAAGGACAACTCTCACTTCAAGCGCCCTCCACGATCACCATGAGTATTCAACCTAGTCACGTGCGTTCGCCACCGCACCAAGTTGGCGCTTGATATGGCCATCTATCAACTTTTCGGCGTATGGTTCTCTAAATCGATTCCCTGCCCCATCATCCTTTGACTGTGTCCCATAGATTTGGGGCAAGTTCTTAGACCAAAGGAAGCGATCCATGCTTGCAGCGGCAATCCACGCAGCCGACGACTCTCCCTTAGCCATCGCAACGAGCGCGAGGGAATGAGCGAGCAGATAGTCGTCTGGCGTTGTACCGTGCTGCATGATAAATGCCGCCTCCTTATAGTCTGAACCGGTGTGAAGGTCCCCGCTTGATAGAAGCTCCAGCGTTCTCTTTCGACGCGAAGCGTCTCCCGCAGATACCGAACTCCAGTCGATTGGACTCTTTTCCCGAACACTCTGGTCGACGCGGAAGAGCTCCGCCATCTCCGCGCTAGGCTTGCTCGAATCGCCCGGGACGTAGGATCGACCCGCTTGCCAGTCTGTGGCCACCGTCTCGCCACGTGCCGCGGCCACGAACAACCAGGGGCCAAGGCCAGCGCCTGGCGGGACGCCCGCCAGGCCGACCTCAAGTCCGCCGGGCTTAGGACGCAACTCAAAGTCCGTCGTTTTCCCCGATGAGTCTCGAAATGAAGCCAATGCGAAGTCACCTTTGTTAGCGAACGCAACGAGCGAATGGTGTTCAACTTTGTTGTCGGGAACCACGAAGATGTCATTCGTGACGTTCATAGACTTCGGCTGTGCAAGCGACCCTTTCGGCGACGCAGAGTCGCCGCTCACCTGAAGGACAATCATCGCCTTTCCTTCAAAGTGAAGAGCCCAAGTTCCTCGAACGTCTTCCAGCGAAGTTGCGCTAGATTCCATCGGAAAGAGAAAAGCGAGCAGCACCGTTATCAGGATGCGTTTCAAGACAACTGACATGAACTTGCTCCATATCATGGGTATTTTTCTGATGATTTTATGCAACAACCGTAAAGAATGGATCGTGGGCTGCGGACGACATCGCGTCGCTATCCCTCTTCTGGTTCATTTTTAGAAAGTCATCGGACTTCTCGAACTCTACGGTTGTGATCTACACCAAAAGCGCATCGAATGGCATTCACGGTTCGGATCGCTACCACCATCCTGCTGTTCGTCAATCACTCCACGCATACCTGCACTCCTGCGCCGTTGAAGAGGCCGCATTGTGCAGCGGCATCGTCGCGGCCATAACCGCGACCGGCTCGCCAGCTGAGACGTGTTCATGTCCGAAGCGATTGCTTGATCGGACTAAGGTTCAGCATCTCGGACGACGCAGAGTCACGGGCTGCGTTACGCACGAGCACCGCATGCTCCTCTGGCCGAGCTTCTCCGCAGGCTGCAATCAATGGCAGCAAGCCTTCCACCCAAGGCCATCGATGTCGCGGGGGAAAACATGAGAACGCCGGGCGGATGTGAAGCCGCGATGCGTCACCCGACATGGGGCGGGCTGCGGCAATGCACAGCAAACGGCCAACATGCCTAGTAAGTTGGCATCGTGCTTCACCGGGGACGAACCGGTGAATGACGGATCCGGGTGGGACGGGGACGCGAGAGCTGCCTAGAGCTGGGAAATGATCGAGCCAACGTACCCGGACCGCTGCGGCCGGGCGCCTCGAACCGTTTGGGGCCTGGTACACACTTTCTCCAGTAGTACGCCGTTTGGTATTGGGGACAACACTCGTTGCGCCACCGGTGACGCGTTTAGATGCGAGCCTGCGTTGCCCTCGGGCTTGTCGGAGTATATTTCCGAGGTCGCGGGCGATGTCCGGGCAGGGGTCGACATCGACCATTGCAGGCATAGTGGCAAATGCTCTGAATGAGGTGCTATCTCGACCGCGGCACGAGACGACGAACGTAACTGGCGGCAATGGCTGCCACCCCTTTTTCGCGATGCCAATACCATGCTCAGAAGCGTTTCGCCTGGACCTACCCAACGGGAAGCAATCGCCGAGATTCTGAGGGACGACCTCGCTCGTTGCCCTATCGGTCACCCGCTGATCAGCATGCATGTATTGCAGGCCTCGATTGATTTGCTCGTGCTTTCGTCGATGGCCAGCGACATCCCGCAAGATATTGCTCACGGCATACCACCGCCCTCACTCCGAAATGCGCCAAGTCATCATCCGGGCGGTTTGACGGGCGCGACGTCTCTCGGTGGGCTGGTTGCTTCGGGCCTCAACAGGGCTATCTCCTCGGATAGGCGCATGACCCTTTTGGTTCCACATGCCTACGCGTTGCCAAGTGAGGTCGACTCTTTGCAGGAAGACTTCGGGGGGAATGTCATCGCGCTTGGAGAGAACGTCTACGTTCGCTTCGAATCGGGGCGATCAACGGCGGAAACCATTAGGCGAGCGCTTGCGAGCATGATCAGCGGCTTTTCGGTCGCATGGCTCTTCGCGGATGCGGGGGCACTGGTTGAGCCTCGCCTTGCGTTGGTCCCGATTTTCGATGCCGATGGCTTTGCAGTCTTAGCGAGAACGACATCTGACATCGAGTCGTTCTTTCCTGGGCCGCTATCGATCAGAGCCTGACGAACAAGGATCGACGCCGTTCCTGTAGCAACCGGACAAGGTTCAGCAGGCACCATGCGAGTCAGTTCCAGCTGGACTTCGCTGCCTCGACGTCTACCGCAATGGCCCTGACAGCCAGGAAGTCGACCTCGCTGTCTGGCGCCCATGCCAACCATAGCCGCCGCGGGCCCAGCCACCTCATCTGCACCGCATGCTCGGGCGTCCGAGGCAACACCTTGTGAGAGAGGCCGAGGATTTCGACGCCCACCTCTTGCCCTTTCTGCGTCAGCTTGACCCTCGTCGATATCCACGCATTTCCCGGCCCGCTTTGCTGGACGGTCTCGGCGTGTGCCGTGTACCCGCCGTCCGGTGAAACGGCATCCGCCCGCCAAACGACTGCGCGGTCGCTTTCGCAGCCGCTGATCAGGGAGAGAACCGCCATCAGTGAGGCGACAACCGCCACCCTTCGGGTGTGCGAAGCAGGCCGCCCCAACGGCCCAGCAGGCCGAGCAGGCCGAGCGAGCGCAGCATCAGTGCCCTTCCTGGGTGGCGGCGCTGTTTGAACGGCGGACTGCGCCATTTGGGCAAGGGTTTCCGGAGAGCTTGCTGTAGGTGGCATTGCGCTGGGTGGTGTGGACGTGAACGTCAGGTTGCCCTGCCCATCAGGCTTGAGGATGAACCCGATGGGTCGTTTTCCGGGCAGGATGAGCCGGGTAAATATCTTCCCGTCGAACACATGCTCCTTTCTCCGGATGTCCACTGGAAATCGATGCCCTGCATGATGTACGTGCCGTCCGCCTCGATGCCAAACGTGTTGCCCAGGTCGATGAGCGCGCAGGCAAAGACAAGTGCGTCGAACATTTGGACCGACAGCCGAGTCACGGCGGCGATCGCGCCATTTCGGGATGTCCCAGCAGATCGCAAATGCGACTACCGTGCGCGTACGCGCTCATTTCGGCTGTCAAGCCAATCGGATCGCTCTGGCGATACCGCCCCGTTGCCGCGTCATCGTTAAGTCGGTTCGACGAAAGCGACACCACGATCCATGAGCGTCACACCGACAATCAGTTCGGGAGCCGGATCCATGCCAAGCGCTTCTTCGTAGTAGTTGACGCTGCCTTTGTATTCGAAGGCGAAGACACGGCCCGACACACACCACACCTCGACATCCAGCCTGGCCAAGAACTCGACAAACTCGAGCTGGATCTTCGCCAGTACGAACTCGGCGGGTCCCTCCAGTCGCCCCAACTTAATAGCGGCCATGCCGCCGTGGTCGTCCATGTAGAAGTTCACTTCCACGCCATCCGGAAGTCGCTGAATCTTCGAGATGCCAGCCATCTGCGAACGGACGATGGATGCGTCGCTTACCGAGAGCGCTTTCATCAGGGCCTCGAAAATCGCCGCTTCGATAGCACTCAGACGATGGCGTCTCGAAAACCATCGCTTGATATTCAGCGGTCCGCTACGCATGCGTCATGGTTTCCTTACGACGTTCGATCACCGACAATTCTTCGCCAGCTTAACCGCCGGATACCGCTCGATCTGCACGTCCGATTCGACGTGAATCACGACCATCGCGCCGCTCCTGTCGTCGAGATCGCTAACGACGGCGACGGCCGACGTTCTCTCGCCGTCGATCACCGAGATCTGCTTGCCTCTCTTGATCGCCTCGACGGAGCTCTTGGGGTAATCCTGATTCAGGGCCTTCAACAGGCAGAGCGAATACTCGTCCATCGACTTCGTCGTATAGAAAGTCGTCTTGGGGGACGTCGGGGTCACCGGCTTCTCATTCGTCGCACCGGCGGCGAAAGGCGCGAGGGCCAGGCCGAGGATCAGGAGGCTGCGCATGGCGATTCCTTCATTGACGGGGGATCGCCCGATCGTACGGAGGCCTCGCCTCGATTTCTGTAGGCGTTCCCCTACACGCCGCCCATATGCCCTAGGTAGGCCCGGCGCCCAGCCACCCGGCATAGCTCCCCCGATGGATTCCGTCTCAATAGGCGCCGGCCTAGTCTCGACCCATGGCTACCGTCGATACCGAAACCGTTCTCAACCGCGCCCGGCTCGCGCTCGATGCGAGCGATGTGGGTTCGGCCATTCTCGAGGGTGACATCGACGAGGCGCGGTTCCGGGCGCACCTGATGCGGGCTCAGGCGCTGGAGCTGGGCCTCGACGATGTCGCCCATGCGGCCTTGCTGGTCATCGTGCTGCTTCCGCCCACCGCGCGGCTGCCTTGCCGTGGCATCGGGCGGGCCCTGCTCCGCCTGTGCAACTCACTGGCGGTGCATTGATGCGGCGCCCTTACGTTACCGGTCCCATCGCCGTTCTCGGCAGGTGTTCCGGTGGCCCGGCTTGACCCCGCCCTGCAGCCACGATTCGCGCGCATGCGGGGTGAGGCGCAGGCGCTGAGCCGGGCCGCGATGGCCCAGGATTACGACGAAGCCCGGTTCCGGGTGCATTGCATCCGGGTGCTGGCGGCGGACGGCGGGTGCATGGGCATCTGGCGCGCCGCGCTCGAGCTGTCGCGGTACCTCGGGCCGCTGGGCACGTCGCCGAATGCCGGGTATCGCGGCGCCTTCGCCTATCTGGCCAACCGCCTCGCCACCGGCCGGCCCTGAGCCATCCAAGCGACATCCTTGCGGAACGAGGATAATCGGTGCCCTGATCCCCGGCGCATCCGCAAGGAATTTCATGAACATCACGATCAACCCCACCGTCGAAGTCGGCAACACCCTGCCCTTCGTGCTCTTCGGCGGCATCAACGTGCTGGAAGACCTCGACTCGACGCTCCGCGCCGCGGCGCACTACGTCGCCGTCACCGGCAAGCTGGGTATTCCGCTCGTCTTCAAGGCCAGCTTCGACAAGGCCAATCGCTCGTCCATCCACTCGTTCCGCGGCGTGGGTCTCGAGGAAGGCCTGCGCATCTTCGAGGCGGTGAAACGCGAGTTCGGGGTGGCGCTGATCACCGACGTCCACGAGATCGCCCAGGCCGCCCCGGTGGCCGAGGTGGTCGACGTGCTGCAGATTCCCGCGTTCCTCGCCCGCCAGACCGATCTGGTGGAGGCTGTCGCGAAGACGGGCCGCGTGGTCAACGTCAAGAAGCCGCAGTTCATGAGCCCGGGGCAGACGCGCCTGGTCACGGGCAAGATCCGCGAGAGCGGCAACGAGAAGATCATCCTCTGCGAGCGCGGCGCGCAGTTCGGCTACGACAACCTCGTGGTCGACATGCTCGGATTCCGCGAAATGATCGAAGGCAGCGGCGGTTGCCCGGTAATCTTCGACGCCACGCACAGCCTGCAGCGCCGCGAGTCCACCAGTGAGGCCAGCGGCGGTCGCCGTCGCCAGGTCGCCGAGCTGGCGCGTGCCGGTCTGGCCGTCAGCATCGCGGGCCTGTTCCTCGAGTCGCACGAAGATCCCGACAACGCCCGCTGCGACGGCCCGAGCGCCCTCCCGTTGCATCAGCTGGAACCGTTCCTGCGCCAGATGAAAGCCATCGACGATCTGGTCAAGAGCTTCCCGGCGCTCGACATCCGCTGACGATAGTCACGGGTAGGGATCGCACCCGATCCCTACCCCACTTCCGGCACAGGGCACGGCCGCTGTGCGAGCGCACAGTGTCGCCATCCTGACGGGAAGGGGCACGCCATGACCACAGCGGACAGACAGGCCCGTATCGCCGCGTTGTGGTTCGTCGTCGTGATCCTCACCGCGCCGCTGCGGCTGGTGGTGGTGCCGGACCGCTCCGCGCAGGACATCCTCGAGAAGCTCACCCTGTTCCGCGTGGCCATGCTCGCCGACCTCGTGTGCGGCGCCGCCATGATCTTCCTCACGCTCGCGTTGCGCGGGTTGTTCCCGGGCGAGCGTGCGCTGGGCAACACGATGGTGATCCTCGGCGGCATCCTGCCCGCCGCCCTCTACGTGGTGAACGTCGGTAACGACTCGGCCGCGCTTGTGCTCGCGCAGGGGTCACCGGTACTGGCTGGCATGCCGGACGCCGAACGACTCGCCCTGTCCGGCCTGTTCCTCCACCTGCACGATCGCATGGTGGTCGCCTCGGAGCTCTACTGGGGGCTCTGGCTGCTGCCGCTCGGCATCATGGTCTGGCGATCCGGATACCTGCCCCGTGTGCTCGGCGCGTGGCTCGTGCTCAACGGTATCGCCTATGTGGCCCAGTGCGCCGTGGGCTTCGCATGGCCCGCGACCGCACCGACCCTTTCCCGCCTCTGCGCACCCATCCAGTTCGGCGAGATCGTGTTCGCGCTCTGGCTGCTGGTCATGGGCGCGCGCCGTGGCTTTCACCGGAAGGAACTCGCGACATGACCACGCTTCAAGATGTGAGGGTACCCATACGTATCCGCCTCGCCGGCCTTTGGACGTCGCTGATGTTCTGCTACGTGTACGGCGACTTCTTCGGGCTGTTCGCGCGCGGCCGGTTGCAGGACATGATGGCGGGCAATTTCGGGCCGCTGGGCCCGACGACCGACGGCATCCTCGTCGGCGTGAGCATTCTCATGGCCGTGCCGGCGCTGATGGTGTTCGCATCGATGGCGCTGCCCGCCGCCCTGTGCCGTTGGGCCAACATCCTGCTCGGCCTCGCCTACGCGATCATCCTCGGGATGACGATGGCAGGCGCCGCACCGTTTTATATGACGCTTGGCATTATCGAGGTGCTGTTGAGCCTGACCACTGTTATCGTTGCCTGGCGGTGGCCGCGCATCGGATAGTCACGACGCCACCTCGCCCCCTACGAGGTCCCCATGTCAGTTGCATCACGCACCCTGTTCGCTCGTTCGTCCGCTTTGCTTGGCGCCGGCCTTCTCGCCGCCTGCACCACCTCGCCGCCGCCCCGACCGGAGACACCGCCACCGGCGAAGGATGGCGCGGTCAGCTACGACCTGATCCCCGCCGGCGCCAGCGGGCAGTACAAACTCAAGACCAGCGAGCACGCGTTCGGCGCGCAGCCGATCGAGCGGCCGTCACCGGCTTATCCCGAGGCCCTGATCGCCGCCGGCCTGCCGCCGGTCGTCGTGCGGGTGAAGGCGATCATCGGCGAGAAAGGCACGGTGACCGACGTGCGCAGCCTCGACGCCACGAACGATCCGCAGCACGCGGCGTTCGTCGCCGCGTGCCGCGATGCGGTGTCGCGCTGGACCTATTCGCCCATGGTGGTCGTCGAGGAATTCGACGACGGCAAGGGCAACATCAGCCAGGTGCGCACGCCGAAGGCCTTCAGTCAGGACTACGCGTTCCGCTTCGAGCTCGTCGAAGGCAAGCCAAAGGTGAGCGCGGGCCAATGACCCGCGCGTATCACCCGACCGGAATCGGGTTGTCCACGAGCGCCTGATTGAACGTGGCGATCAACGCGTACTCGTTCGAGCCCGGGTTGTCGCGCAGCGGCTGGATGGCGTCGACGTAGATCTCCTGCTTGTCCGTCGCCAGCTGCGTCATCGTGTCGGCGACATACGCGTCGAGCGGCATCGCGCGCGGGTCGTCGCTCTTGTAGATGAGGTCGGTGTTGACCCACGGCGGCGCGATCTCGAGCACCTTGACCGACGTATCGCGCAGGGCGAAACGCTGCGTCTGCGTATAGGAGTGCAGCGCCGCCTTCGTCGCCGAGTACACGGCGTTCGCCGCGAGCGGCATGAACGCCACGACCGATGTGTTGTGCACCACGTACGACGACGGCTGGCGCTTCAGCAGATCGATGAGTGCGGAGGTCATGCGGATGGGGCCCAGCAGATTCGTCGCCACGGTCTGCAACATCGTCGCGTCGTCGATAGCGCCCGACGGATCGTCGAACGGCATGATGCCGGCGTTGTTGATCAGCACGTTGAGCGACGGATGGTTGGCCTGCAGCCAGTCGGCGGCCCGCGCGATGCTGCCCGCGTCGGTCATGTCGAGCTCGATCGCTTCCATGCCCGGGTTCGCCGCCGTCACTTCCTCCAGCAGCACCTTGCGACGGCCGCTGACGATGACCTTGTTGCCCCGCGCGTGCAGCGCCTCGGCAAGGCCGCGACCGATGCCGGAGGTGGCACCCGTGATGAAGATCGTGTTTCCGGTGAGTTGCATGATGTGCTCCTTCAGATGAGGCGCGCCACGGTGGCGGCTATGGGTCCCGTTGTGTGGACGGGACGCGCCTGATCAAAGGACAAAAAAACCGCGATTCCGGACACGCGGGAACCGGACCGGTCCGCTCAGTGCCCCAGGTCGGTACGGGGCGTGGCCCGTGCATCGCGCCGGAGATCGGAGGGCGCCGATCCCGTCGCTTTCACGAACGCGCGCCGCATGCGTTCGGCATCGCCGAAGCCGGTATCGCGCGCGATCACGTCGAACGCCGTGCTGCCCTGCTCCACGAGCATGCGCGCCTGTTCGAGCCGAAGTTGCGCCACGGCCTGCGCCGGCGTGCGCCCCGTCTCCGCGCGGAAGGCACGCGAGAACTGCCGGGGGCTCACGCACGCCACCGCGGCCAGTTCGTCGATGCTCAGCGGATTGCGCAGGTTGCGCCGCACATGCGCGAGCGCCGCCTGGATACGATCGCTGCGCGCATCGAGTTCGAGCATAGCGGAATGCTGCGACTGACCGCCGGCGCGCCGGTGGTTGAGCACCATGCCCCTGGCGATCATCGCCGCGAGTTCCCGGCCGTGGTCGGCCTCGACGAGCCCCAATGCAAGGTCGATGCCCGCGGACATGCCGGCCGACGACCAGATGCGTCCGCTCTGCACGAAGATCTTGTCCATGTCGACGTCGCAGCGCGGGTAGCGCTGCCGCATGCGGTCGGCGTAATTCCAGTGCGTGGTGGCCTTACGGCCGTCGAGCAGGCCGGCATCGCCGAGCACGAAGCTACCGAGGCAGATCGACGCCACGCGACGCGTGCGCGAGGCCGTGTCGACGAGAAACGACGATACGGCCGGCTCGTGCGGGGGCACGTCCATGCCGACGCCGATCAGCAACGTGTCGAAACCGTCGTCGACCAGCGGGATGCACGATACGTCCTGCCCGAACGATCCCCGCACGGCGCCGCCACCGTGCCCCAGCACGGCCAGGTCGTAAAGCCGCGAACCGGCTTCCTTGTTGGCCACTTCGAACACGGATAAGGCGGCGAAGCACAGCACCTGGAAATCCGGGTAGATGATCATACCGACGCGCCGCATCGCCTGTTTTCTCGAAAGTCGATGGCGGCAGCCTAGCACCGACCCGCCATGCACCGCCTGAGCCAATGCGCGCGTGTTTTGTCCAAGGCCGCCGTCGTATGTCCGTTTTCATGGGCATTTTCGTCCGCCACGATCGTCGGCACGTGGATAGCCTCTTCACATGACGACGCATCCCGGGCACGACCATGTACGACATCGCAGGCTTACCGGCTGAAACCGGTCTGAGCATCCACATCGACAAGGCGCGCCGCGGCGCAACCTTCGCGAAGGGCGATGCCGTCAGGCGCGCGCTCGCGTCGTTGCGCGCCCGCCGCGCGCTGGTCACCCTGCCCTATGTCGAGGCCCCCGGGCTGGTTCCCCTCCTGATCGTCTACGCAAGGGGCGACGAGCCCGAGCTGGGCATCTTCCTGGCGCCGGCCAGCGGCCGCATCGTCGACGACTCCGTCACCACGCACCTCTGCGGCGTCATCGCCCGCCTCGCGCTCGAGCGGGGGGCCTCGGAGGTCGTGCTGGTCGAGGCTGCGCTGGCATTGCGCGCCGCGTATGGCGACATGCCCCACCCGGGGCCGGTGCGCAGGTCCGGTGGCGGCCTCGCCGGGTGGCAGGACGAGCGGGTGCGTACCTATATCGACGATCAGCTGGAGCACCCGATCATGACCGCCGACGTGGCGGCGCTGTGCAATCTGTCGTCGAGCCAGTTCACGCGCGCTTTTCGCGAGACGCATGGCCTTCCGCCGCGGCAGTGGATCATTCGCCGGCGCGTGCAGCGTGCGCAGTCGCTTCTCGCCGTGGCGGGCCTCAGCCTCTGCGACATCGCGCTTGCCTGCGGCTTCGGTGAACAGACGCATTTCACCCGCAGTTTCACTCGCCTCATGGGGCAGTCCCCCGGCGCGTGGCGCCGGAGGCTCCTGCTCGCCGACGACTAGAATCCGGACAGGACGAGCTTGCCTCGTGCACGGTGGCTTTCGAGAAGCGCATGCGCCTTGCGCAGGTTGGTGGCGTCGATGGTGCCGAGGTTCTCGCCGAGCGTGGTCTTCAGCACGCCGGTATCGATCAGCGTCGCCACACGTGCCAGCAGATCGTGCTGCTTGTTCATGTCGTCGGTGCGATACATGGAACGGGTGAACATGAACTCCCAGTGCAGCGAAATCGACTTCCGCTTCAGCGGCAAGGCATCGAGCGTCGCCGGGTCGTCGATCAGGGCGAACTGCCCCTGCGGCTTAAGCACTTCGACGATCTGGGCGTAGTATTGCCCGGTATGCGTAAGGCTCACGACGTGATCGACCGCCGGGAACCCCAGGCTGGCGAGCTGCTCCTGAAGGGGCTGGGTATGGTCCACGACATGGTGCGCCCCGAGGCCGCGCACCCACGCTTCCGTTTCGGGTCGCGATGCGGTGGCGATGACGGTGAGGCCGGTGAGACGCGCGGCCAGCTGTACGAGGATCGACCCGACGCCGCCACCCGCGCCGATCACGAGAAGGCTCTCGCCGCGGCCCCCGCTCTCGCCGATGCGCAGGCGGTCGAAAAGCAGCTCCCACGCGGTGATGGCGGTCAGCGGCAACGCCGCGGCCTCCGCCGCGGTGATCGACGTGGGCGCCAGCGCAGCGATGCGCTCGTCGACAAGCGTGTATTCCGCATAGGTGCCGGGACGGGTAAGGTCACCGGCGAACCACACCAGGTCGCCCTTGCGGAAACGCGTCACGCCCACGCCCGCCTGCTCGACCGTGCCGACACCGTCCCAACCGAGGATCCGGGGCCCGGCCGGCTGCACGCCGGCGCGGAGTTTCGTATCGACCGGATTCACGGCGATCGCGGCGATGCGCACCAGCAGGTCGGTGTCGCCGGGTTCCGGGGTGGGAACATCGATCTCGTACAGGGATGCGGGGTCGGTCGCGGGAAGGCCGGCCTTGTCGTAAACGATGGCTTTCATGGTTCGTTGCTCGTTGCCGTGGTTTTGTCCAGACAGCATGCTGCACGTGCCGTTACCGTACCGCCAATGACACAGACGCCCTTTTTTCGGACACCTCGCAGGTATACGTGATGCACAGAGTCGGCTATTTCCTGCCCGAAGGCTTCCAGGTCATGGCGATGGGCACGCAGTCGGTCTTCGAGGTGGCCAACATCGTCGCCCGCGAACAGGTCTACCACGTGACGGACTACTCGATGGCCGGGGGCAGGATACGGTCGTCGCTCGGCACCGGCATTTACACGGAAGCGGCGAACGATGCCACGGCCGCGGACACCTGGATGATCTGCGGCGTGGTCAGCCCGCTCGAATCGACGGCCTCGCCGACGGAAATCGACTTCATCAACGAAGCCGCGCGGAGCGCGCGGCGCGTGGCGGGCCTGTGCACCGGCGCCTTCGCACTCGGCGACGCGGGCCTCCTCGACGGACGACGGGCCACCACGCACTGGGCCTTCGCCAACGCGCTCCGGGCCCGTTGCCCGGATGCGCGGGTCGAAGAAGATCGCATCTTCACCATCGACGGTTCGATATGGACGTCCGCCGGCCTTACCGCCGCGATGGATCTCGCGCTGGCGATGGTGGAAAACGACCTCGGCCACGAGATCGCCCGCTCCGTCGCCCATGGGCTGGTCATGCATTACCGACGCGCGGGCGGCCAGTCGCAGCATTCGGAATGGCTGCGGTTGGGGCCGAGGTCCGATCGCATGCACGCCGCGCTCGACTACGCGCGCCGCAACCTGGCGCAGCCCCTCACCGTCGACGACCTCGCGCGTGCCGTGCACCTGAGCCCGCGGCAGTTCAGCCGTGTTTTCCAGGCGGAAACGGGCCATTCGCCACGAAAGGCGGTGGAGCAGCTTCGGCTCGAAGAGGCGCGCAATCTGATCGAGCGCGGTCGCCACTCGCTCGAGATCGTGGCACGCGAAACCGGCTTCCGCGATCGTGACCACCTGCGCGAGGCCTTCGTGCGCGGCTACGGCATCACGCCCCAGATGCTGCGACGCGAGCGACGGGCGCCCTCGCCCACCGACCCTGGCGTAGCCGACGCTTCCTGAGTCGCCTGCCCTACTGACCCGACCGCAGGCGGCCCTTGCGGATCAACGGGCCGCTCGGCACGTCCGGGCGGCTCCGCTGTTCGTGCGCGGCATCGCGCAGCAGGCCACGGATGTCCTCGATGCCCAGGCCTTCCGCCCGGCTTCGCATGATGAAGCGCAGGCGCACCACGTCGGCGTCGTCGAACGCGCGATCGCCCGGACCGGCACTGCGCAGCAAGCCGAGGCTTTCGAAGTGGCGAACGGTGTCGGGCTCGCAGCCGGCCTGTTCGGCGAGTTCGCTGATACGCACGATGCGGGGCCCGGTAGTGACGACGGGCACCAGTCTATCGCCAACGGTGGGCTCACGTGCCGAGGTAGTTCTTCAGCCAGCTACCCTTGAGGTACTTCAGGGCCTGCATGTCCACGTGGTCGTCGTTGTTCCAGGCGTCGTTTCCGGATGCGCCCGAATTCGGCAAAGGGTGATGGCATGGCGAAGGCCATGCGATTTGCTTACGCATTCGACATATGCCCGGGCGCGGTTGCCCAACTCGTATGAGAAAGGTAGCCCTTCATGACGACCGGGCGACAAGCGGCGACTTGCGTAACACCGTCGCAGGGAAATAATCGATGCGCGTTTCGATGCGATGCCACGCGCTTTGCCGGATCGGCAGCGTGTCACACCCCGATGTCGAGCTCGCCGCCGCGTGCGTCGGATGCCAGCGCGTCACGCTTCAGCACGCTGCATCGACGCGGCGCCGTCTCCACACCCACGACCGCCGCGCGGAACAACACCACGCCTCCGACCAGCACGCCATTGCCGTCGAACAGCGGCTGCCCTGAAACGAGCAGCGGAATGGAGACGCCGTCGAGCCGTCGGATGGTGAGCGGTACGTCGCGCGTGGTCTCGCAGCCGAGGATGGCACGTGAAAGCGGCAGGTCTTCGGACGGATACGGGCGGCCTTCCATCGTGAAGACGCCGTGCATGCAACTGTAGTCGTCGATGCCGGCGCCGCGTCGCACGCGGCCCAGCAAGGCATCGGCCACCGGATTGGCGAACACGATGTGCCCGTCGCGGTCGGCCAGCACGACGCCATCCGTGAGGCCGGCCAGCGCATGAAGGCGCGAGGCGGTCCAGGCGCCCTCGAGCAGGACGTGGATGCTTGCTGGAGCGGATCTGCCCAAATTCCCCCCTTAAGGAAATCGGCCGGCGCAAGGTATTGCGTTACACCTAACTTATCGCATTCGTGACCCTGTGCAAATCGTGAAGACCTGCGGCTTGACCGCGGGTACGGCGCGTGCCAGCTTGCGAAGACCGAGATAGCTATCGCCTATACGTCATGACCGCGATCGACGAGCAGACCCGGCTAGCCCGCCTGCGCCACCTGCGGGTTCTCGATACCGCGCCGGAAGACATGTTCGACGCCCTGGTCCAGGCCGCCGCGGCCATCGCGGGCATGCCGATGTCGATGCTGACGCTGATCGACGAGAACCGGCAATGGTTCAAGGCCAACGTCGGCCTGCCGGGCGTCACCGAGACACCGCGCGAGTACGCCTTCTGCCAGCACGTGGTCGCCTCGTCGCAGCCGCTCGAGGTGCCGGACGCCCTCAGCGACGTTCGCTTCGCCACCAACCCCCTCGTCACCGGCATGCCCGGCGTACGCGCGTACGCGGGTTTCCCCGTGCAGACGCCGGACGGCCTGACGCTGGGCGCCCTCTGCGTCATCGACCGCGAGGCGCGCCAGCTCTCGCCGAACCAGCTCGACGCGCTCGCGCACCTGGCCGAAGCGGCGTCGGTCGCGCTGGATCGACGGCTGGAATTGCTGGAGCAACGCGAAGCGGTGGAGGCCGAGGCCAAGGAAGCCCGCCGCCTCACCGCCGTGTCGCAGGCGCTGGAGGCGGATCTGCGCGAGAGCCAGCAGTTCCTGCAACGCACCGGCCGCGTCGCGGGCATCGGCGGCTGGGAACTCGACCTCGGCAGCTGGACGCTGCGCTGGACGGAGCAGACGTTCGCCATCCACGACCTGCCTGCGGGACAGGTGCCGCGCCTCGACAACGCGCTCGATTTCTATCCGCCCGATGCCCGCGTGATCCTGCAGCAGGCGGTCGATGCCGCGATCGACCGCGGCACGCCCTGGGATCTCGAACTGCCGCTGGTCACCGCGAAAGGCCGGCGTATCTGGGTGCGTACGGTCGGCGCGCTCGAGCGGGAGGGAGAACGTCCGGTGCGCCTCGCAGGCGCCATCCAGGATGTGAACGACCGGCGGCGCGCCATGGAATCGCTGCAATCCAGCGAACGGCGTTTCCGGCAGATTTTCGAGCTGTCGCTCGGCCTGATCTGCACACACGATTTCGCCGGCGTGATCCTCTCGGTCAACCCCGCGGCCGCCGCGTCGCTGGGCTTCGACATCAGCGCGATGCTGGGGCGAAACCTCTGCGACTTCATGGTGCCGGCACGGCGGCCGGCGTTCGAAGGCTACCTCGCGCGCATCCGCGAACAGGGCATCGATCGCGGCCTGCTCGAGCTCATCGCCTCCGACGGCTCGCTGCGCTACTGGCGCTATCAGAACGCCGTGGAAGAGGATCTCGACGAGCCTTACGTACTCGGCCACGCGCAGGACGTGACCGAGCAGTACCGCTACGAGCAGCTATTGGTTGAATGGTCGACGAAGGACGCCCTGACCAAGGCGTTCAACCGCCGCTACCTGCAGAAGCTCGAACAGCAGGTGGCGCAGGGCCGTGCATGGGCGTGCCTCGTTATCGACCTCAACCATTTCAAGACGATCAACGACACGTTCGGCCACCAGCGCGGCGACGAGATCCTCGTCGCCACCGTCGCCCTGCTCCATCGTTGCACCGCCGATCGCGACGCCGTGGTGCGTCTGGGCGGCGACGAATTCCTCGTGGTGATCGACGACCCGGCGCGGCTCGACGAGCTGCGCGCCACCGTCGAAGAAGAAGCCGCCATCGCGGAGATCGCGTTGAGCATCGGTGGCACGCGCAGCGAACCGGGCGAGCCGGTGGATGCGGTGATCGCGCGCGCCGACCGCGAACTCTACGCCGGCCGCGAAGGCCGTCGGCACGCCACGACGCATCGTCAGGAAACCTGACGCGCCGCGGCGAGCACCCATTCGCGCGCGATCGCGCTTCCCACAAGGGAACGGAAACCGCGTCCGAATTCGTGAGACAGCCGCCGTCCATGCTCCGCCCCATGTCGAAGGGGGCATGCCATGAAACCATCACGCGGAACCACCGCCCACAGTGTCGTCTGGTCCAACTACGGCTACGGCTACGAAGCCCGCCTGAGTCGCTATGGGCGCGCGTTCGCGCGATTGCGGCGGCTACCCGAAGGCGCGTCGTCACGCTGGGAGCTGGTGTGGATCTACGGGCCCGCGCGATGGCGGCCTTGCCGCGCGAACGTGGCCGTCGCGCTGGAACGTTGCGTCGAGGCCTATGCGAAACACCATGCCGCGCACATCCGTCGCATGATGCCGCCCGATCCCTACGCGGTGCCGCGCGACGACGACTGGGAGACGCTGTTCCGGCAGGACGACATCGACTACGAAGCGACGGTCAGGCCGATCGGTCCGGTGCGATCGGTTCGATCAGTACGGAGGCCTGGTTCCGCGACGAATTGACCGCTTTCGTCACCGGGTGATACACCAGCGGCGCCTCGGGCACCGCCGCGAACACGGCGGCCGCCTCGTCCGTTTCGCCGGCCATCCATACACGCCAGAGGTCCGGCGGCAGGATCACGGGTTGCCGCTGGTGGATATCGGCGGTAACGCGGCCCGGCTCGCCGGTGACGATGGGGTAGGTATGCAGCCAGTCGTCGTCCGGCGACGCGCGCCAGCCTTCCCATAAGCCGGCGAACATCATCAGATGTCCGTCCGGGTCGTGGATGAAGTACGGCTGCTTGGCGCCGTCTTCGACACGCCACTCGTAGTAACCCGAGGCCGGCACGATACAGCGCCGCTTGCGGAAGGCGCCGCGGAACGATGGCATCGTCGCCACCGTCTCCGAGCGGGCATTGAACAGCTTCGCGCCGTTCTTGCTGTCCTTCGACCACGAAGGCACGAGACCCCAGCGATACCACTTCACGCCGTAACCGGTGTCGCCGTGGCCGATGACCAGGCCGCCGGCCGTGGGCGCGATGTTGTAGCTGGGCTCGCGCTGGTTGATCTCGCCGATGATGTCGACTTCGAGTTCTTCCAGTACCGCCCGTGCCTCGCGGCTGAGGCTGGCGGGTCCGAAGGTGGCGTAGCGGCCGCACACGGGAAAAGTCTATCCGACCCGCGTGACGGCCGCGTCAGCCCGGCGAACGATCAGACCTGCGCCTGGCCACCGTCGACGAACAGCTCCACGCCCGTGATGAAGCTCGCATCGTCCGAGGCGAGGAACGAGACGACCTTGGCGATCTCGTCCGGCGTGCCGGTGCGGCCCAGCGGCGACATCGCGCTGACCTGGGCGACATAACCGGCGATCTGCTCGTCGGTGAAGCCCAGCTCGGTCTTGTACCCGGGCGTCACGATCACGCCGGGGGCCACCACGTTCACGCGGATGTCGCGGCCCTTGAGGTCGGTGGCAAGCGTCCGTGCCAGCGAACGCACGGCGGCCTTGGTCGCGGCGTAGACGCCGAAGGCGGCCGGACCCTGCACGGACACCATCGAGCCGTTGAGCACGATCGCCGAGCCCGGGCCCATCAGCTTCAGGGCGTGCTGCACGGTGAAGAGCGTGCCTTTGACGTTGATGCCGAAGTACTTGTCGAACTGCGGTTCCGTCACCTGGTCGAGCGGGGTGAACTCGCCACCGCCGGCGTTGGCGAACAGGATGTCGAGGCGGCCGCTGTTCTGCTTGATGGCGGCGAAGATGCGGCCGAGATCGTCCGGCCGGGCGATGTCGCCCTGAAGGGGGATGGCGCCGATGCGGGACGCGACCGCGTCGAGCTCCGCCTGCCGGCGGCCGGTGATGTACACCGTGGCGCCCTCGCGGATGAAGCGCGCGGCCGCGGCTTCGCCGATGCCGGAGCTGCCGCCGGTGACGAGCACGACCTTGCCGGCGTGGCGGGTAGTATGGATGTTGCTGGTTTCGAGGGTATGCATGGTGTCTGGCTCCGGTGGGTGGGATATCGCTTCGGAACCAAGTATGGGTATGGCCCGGCGCAGTCAGAATCGGCTGGCCGTGTTTTCTCTCTTTCTGGAAAGGAACAATCCATGGAACGCCTGCTGGCCATGCGCCTGTTCGCCCGCGTGGTCGAAACGGGAACGTTGACCAAGGCCGCCGCCGGCCTGCGCGTGCCCGCGTCCAGCGCCACCAAGCTGCTGCAGAACCTGGAGGCGGACCTCGGCGTGCAGCTGCTCGAGCGCACCACGCGCCGCGTCGCGGTGACCCCCGCCGGCGCGGCGTATTACGACCACGTGCGGCGGATGCTCGACGATCTGGACGATGTCGAGGCGCAGCTGGCGCGCGGCACGGCCAGCCCGGTGGGCACGCTGCGCGTCGATACCGGCGGGTCGGTGGCGGCGCAGCTCCTGATTCCCGCGATGCCGGCTTTCCGCGAGCGCTATCCGGACATCCGCCTGCAGATCGGCGTGACGGACCGGAACGTCGACCTCACCGCCGAAGGCGTCGATTGCGCGATCCGCAGCAGCGCGGACGACCCGACGCTGATCGCACGCCAGATCGCCGAACTCCCGTGGACGCTGTGCGCCAGCGCCGCGTATGTGGCGAGACGCGGGAAACCCATGAGCGCGGCGGGGCTCGCCACGCACGACGTCGTCGGCTACTTCTCCGCCGGCACGGGTCGCGCCGCGCCCCTGCGGCTGCGCGGCGCGGACGGGGCCGTCCGCGATCACGCCTGCACGTCGCCGGTCGAAGTGAACGAAAGCAACGCGCACGCGATGTCCGCGTGGGCCGGGCTGGGCATCGTGCAGACGCTCCGCTTCCAGGTCGGCGAGGGTCTCGCGAGCGGCGCGCTCGTCGAGCTCCTGCCCGACCTCCAGCCGCCTCCGCTGCCGGTCTACGTGGTTTATCCGCCCAATCGCCGCAACAACCCACGCGTCCGCGCCTTCGTGGAATGGATCGCCGACGACCTGCCCCGTCGCGCGGCGGGCCCGGCTAACCTTGAATAAGGCCAGGCGCTATTCAAGGTTATTGCATTATCCTTGAATAAGGCCCACGCTTATTCAAGGATAAGAATGGAGCCGCCCCCATGCGCCAGCGCGACCTGAGCCCTTCCAGGCAGCGGCAGCTTGTCGCCTGCGACCCTCCATACGCCCACTGCAAGGCGATCGTTCCGCCCGCCACGCCGCGCGCCCTTCCGTCATCACCGAAGATGTCGTCGGCGATACGCGAGGCGACTCTCGCGCTCGACCAGCTACGCGCGGATGCCGGTCTGCAGCCGCATGCCCGGTTGATCACGCGCACGCTGGCACGACGCGAAGCCGTGCAGAGCTCGCAGATCGAAGGCACCCGCACGCAGCTCCCGGAGCTTCTCGAATACGAAGCCACGCATGCGCTCGACGGCGCACCCGCCGATGCGCGGGTCACCGAGCGTTACGTGGTCGCGCTGGATCGGGGTATGGCGACCTTGCATGACGAGCGAGGACTCGATCTCGACCTCGTTCGCCAGCTGCACCGCACGTTGATGGCCGATGCGCCAGTGCGCGTACGGCCGGGCGAATGGCGCGATACGCAGGCGTGGATCGGTACCGACCGCATCGAGGATGCCACCTTCGTACCGCCGCCCCCGGCATACATCGACGCCTGCATGCGTGAGCTATCGTCGTCGATGCTGCGCTACGAGGCACGCGAGGACGAGTTCTGGGAAATCCCCCTCGTCGCGCGCCTTGCGCTCATGCACGCGCAGTTCGAAACGATCCACCCTTTCATGGACGGTAATGGCCGCGTCGGTCGTCTGCTGATGCCGTTGCTGCTCGCCGCCGAAGGCTACCCGCCGCTGTATCTCTCCGGGTATCTCCTTCGCCATCGACACGCCTACTACGACGCACTCGCCGCCGTGCAGCGACGTGACGAATGGGACGGCTGGATCGCCTTCCTCTGCCGCGCCATCGTCGATGCGTGCGGCACGTCGATGGCCATCGTGCGCGATCTCCAGGCGATCGCCGTCCGCTGGCAGGCCACGCTCGCCGACGTGCGCACGGACGCCGCCGTCCAGCGGGTGCCGGGCCTCCTGCTCGGACACCCGGTGACGACGATCAAGGAGCTCGCCAGCCTGCTCGGCACGACGTTCCAGACGGCGTCGACGGCGGTGGATCAACTCGTCGCCAGAGGCATCCTGGAAGCACCCGCGCGGGAGGTCAGACGCGATCGTGTGTTCCGCGCGCGCGAAATCCTGAACCGGCTCGAACGTCCGTGACGCGTCACGGCTTCCGCGGCTTGCGCTTCTCCATGTACGCGCGGAACTCCTCGATGCCCGTATCGCGGCGGAGGATCTTCGAGTCGGGGTCGATCGTGAAGCTCGCGCCCTCGGGCAGCGTCACGTCGCCGGTGCCCGTCGTCATCGGCAGCGTCACCACGTGGTCGCCGACGCGCACGTCGACCGGCATCGGGAACGGGCCGTTGCCCGGCACCACCCACGCCAGGTGCAGCTGCTGGCCGTCGCGCTTCACCGTGAGGTCCGGCAACGCGGCCTGCTTGAGGTACACGTCGAAGAACCAGTTCATGTCCTTGCCCGACACGGTGTTCACGATGTCGATGTACTCGGCCGTGGTGCCGTAGCGCGGCGAGAAGTTGCCCGGTACGGGATGCTCGGTGCCGTACACGAGCAGGCGCATCGAGCGGCGCAGCGCCTCGTCGCCGATGAGGCCGCGCAGCGTGTGCAGCATCAGGGCGCCCTTGTCGTAGATGTCCTGACCCGGGCCACGATCCTCGTCGTAGACGTCTTCCTCGCGTTGCGGTTTGCCCGACACGATCGGGTGGCGGTTGGCGATGCGGCTGCGCAGTTGCATGAGGCTGGCGAAATACGCCTGGCGTCCGCCGAACGATTCGGCGTACAGTGGCTGCATGTACGTGGCGAACGCCTCGTGCAGCCACATGTCGTCCCAGTTGGCATTGGTGACCTGGTTACCGAACCACTCGTGCGCCAGTTCGTGCTGCAGCAGATCGTCGTAACCGTAGGGCGTCTTCGCGTACAGGTTGCCGTACGCGTTGATCGTCTGATGCTCCATGCCCTTGAACGGCGTTTCAGCGACGCCCATTTTCTCGGCGCCGAACGGGTACGGGCCCACCGCTTCCTCGAGAAAGTCGAGCATGCGCGGGAACTCGGCGAACAGTGCCTGAGCCTGCTTTTCGTCGTCCACGTACCAGTAGTGCGTGGGCACGACGTTGCCGAAGCGGCTGGTGTACTTGCCCGACACCTCGCGATACGGACCGATGTTGAGCGCGACACCGTAGGTGCTGAGGTTGCGGCCCTGCCAGTGATACGTGCGCTTGCCGTCCTTCTCGTCCATGCCCATCGCCACGCCGTTGCCGACGGCCACGAGCGGCGATGGCACCGTGATGTGCTCGTCCACGAGAGCCGGGCGTCCCATCGGGTGGTCGATGCACGGCCAGAACAGATCGCAACCCTCCCCTTCGACCGCCGTGGCGACCCACGGCTGGCCATCCGGCGCCTTCGACCAGACGAAGCCGCCGTCCCACGGCGCGCGCACCGCGGTGTGGGGGCTGCCGTGGTAGACGACGCGCACGGTGGTGCGTGCGCCCTTCGCAAGTTCATGCGGAAGGTCGATCTGCAGGCGGCCGTCCGGATTGCGCCATGCCGTGCGAGGCAAGGCCTTGCCATCGACCTCGACGCTGTCGATGGGCAGGTTGCGGTCGAGGTCGAGCACGACGCGCCGCAGCGGCGACGTCAGCTGGAACGTGAGCTTCGCATCGCCTTCGATCCAGTGGCGCACCGGGTCCACCGCGATCGACAGGTCGGCATGCTCGAAGATCACGGCCAGCTGTTCCGGCGCCCGCTCGGCGCCCGAATTCTTCGTGTAATCGGTCAGCGGCGGCGGCGCGGGCGGTGCGGAAGGCGTGCAGGCGGCGGCGCCGAGCGCGAGGCTCACGCCAAGCAGGAGGGACTTTTGCATGGAAGGTCGACCATCATCGCGGGGACGGAAAGACGTCCACCCTAACCCGGCCCGTGCGCCGGGTCATGGGTCGAAAGGCCGGGTAGCATTCCTGCGACGAACCCGGTCAGGCCTTGAGCCACGCCTCGAGCACCACGGCGTGGTTGATCGCGGGATCCTTCGCGCCGTAGACCAGCGTCACCTTGCGCTTGCGTGCGAGGGCCCGCAGTTCGGCCACGGCCGGATTGGTCGACAGCTCCGCGCGGTAGCGCTCGGCGAACGCTTCGAAGCGGTCTTCGCGATGGTCGAACCAGGTGCGCAGCCCTGGCGACGGCGCGACGTCCTTGAGCCACAGCTCGACGGCCGCCTTCTCCCTGGTCAGCCCCCGGGGCCACAGGCGGTCGACGAGCACCCGCATGCCGTCGTGGGCAGAGGGTTCGTCGTACACACGCTTGATGGACAAGGCCGGCATGAGGGGGCTCCCGCGGAACGAAGGGCGTATTCTCCACGCGTCAGGCCTGCGCGGGATAGCGCGAGTGTGACGCGCGTTGGCGCATCGCCCTGCGCATGGCCCTGTCATGCGACCACAGATAGATCGCCGGCGTACTCAGCAGGGTCAGCAGCTGGGACACCACGAGCCCGCCGAGGATCGCGATGCCGAGCGGACGCCGCATCTCCGAGCCGACGCCGAACCCGATCGCGAGCGGCAGCGCGGCCCCCATCGCGGCGAGCGTCGTCATGGTGATGGGACGGAAGCGGACGCGCGCCGCTTCGAGGATCGCCTCGACCGGCGTCATGCCGTGTTCGCGCTCCGCGACCAGCGCGAAGTCCACCATCATGATGGCGTTCTTCTTCACGATACCGATGAGCATCAGCACGGCGACCACCGACATCAGCGTGATGGGCGTCTGCGTCACGAACATCGCGAGGTAGGCGCCCATGCCCGCCGCGGGCAGCGTCGAGAGGATCGTCAGCGGATGGATCAGGCTTTCGTAGAGCACGCCTAACAACACATACATCACGCCGATCACCGTGACGAGCATCACCGCGGCACCCACCGCCGTCTCGACCAGCTTCTGGTTCGCGCCGGAGTAATCGTCCTGCACGCCCGGCGGCAGCCGGCTCGCGGCCACGAGCCGGTCCACGATGCGGATGCCCTCGACCTGGCTCACGCCGGGCGCGAGGTTGTAGCTGATCGATCCGGACTCGAGCTGGTTGTAATGACTGATGGCCGTCGGCACGATCGACGGCCGGATATGCGCGACGGCCGAAAGCGGAATCATGCTGCCCCGGTTGCTGCGCACGTAGGTGTTCAGGAGGCCTTCGGGGCGCAGCGAATCCGCGCCGGAGGCAGTGAGAACGACGCGATAGGGGTTGACGTCCGAATAGATGGTCGACACCTGACGCTGCCCGAACGCGTCGTAGAGCGCGTCGTCGACACTGGCCATGCTGAGGCCGATGCGTGCGGCGGCGTCGCGATCGACGGTCAGGGCCTGCTCCATGCCGACCCCGTCGAAACTGGTTCCCACATCGCGCAGCGCGGGCAGCGCACGCAGGCGATCCGCGAGGCGAAGCGTCGTCTCCTGCAACCCGTGGCCCGAGGAACTGGTGAGTTGCAGCTCGTAGCGTCCACCACCCGATCGCGTATCGCCGCTTCCCCCGAAAAACTGCACCGGGCTCATCGCGACCGTGATGTCGGGGATCGTCGCGAACGCCGTCTGGAGACGGCGGATCACCTCGAAGATCCTCGCGTCGCGCTGGTCGGGCGCACGCAGATCGACGAACACGCTCGCGGTATGGCCCGCCGACCCGCCACTGCTGCCGCCGAGGATCGTGGTGACGTCGGCGACCGCCGGATCGGCGAGGATCGCGGACGCCACCTCGCGCGCACGCGCGGCCATTCTCTCGGGCGAGACATTGGCGTCGGCCTGGAGCGACGCCTGGAACATGCCCAGGTCTTCGTCGGGCATGACACCGCCCCCCGCGGTGACCGCGACCGCCACCGCCAGCCCCCCGGTGAGCAGCAGCAGAAGTGCCGGCTGCCAGCGCATCAGGCGACGGTGACGCATGGCCCACCCAAGCAGGCGCTCGTAACGGTGCAGCGCCGCCGCGTCCCAGCGTTCGAGCAGCCGCGCGAGCCGTGACGCGCTGGCCGGATGCGAACCCAGATAGCGTCCGCACAGCGCGGGGGTGATCGTCAGCGACACCACGGCGCTCACGACGATCGCGGCCACGAGGGTCACCGAGAATTCGCGCACCAGGCTGACGAAGAGGTTGTTGCCGAACACCATCGGCGCGAAGACCGCGACGAGCGACAGCGTGATCGAGACCACGGTGAAGCCTATCTCCCGCGTTCCCAGGATCGCGGCGGGCAAGGCCGCCATGCCCGCTTCCATATGCCTCGCGATGTTCTCGATGACCACGATGGCGTCGTCCACGACAAAGCCGATGGCGAGCACGAGTGCCACGAGCGACAGCGTGTTCAGCGAGAAGCCGAACGCCCACATCGCGATGAAGGCGCCCGCGAGCGACAGCGGCACGCTCGCCATCGCGATCAGCGTCGGACCCACGCGGCGCAGGAACGCCAGCATCACCAGCGCGACCACGCCGACGCTGATCGACAACGCCAGCTGCACCTCGTGCAAGGCCGTCTTCGTGGTCTGGGTGAGGTCGAAGATCGGCCGCACATCGACGTCCGCGGGCAGCGCACCGCGCAGTGACGGCAGCGTGCGCCGGATGGCGTCGACGGTGGCCACGGCGTTCGCCTCCGGCCGCTTGCTGATCCGCAGCACCACCGTCCGCTCGCCGTTGTACCAGGCGCCCTGATGATCGTCCTCCCGGCCTTCCGTCACCTCGGCGATATCGCCCAGACGCACAGGGACACCCCGTCGCACGGCGATGAGGATGTCGGCGAACTCGCTCGCGGCGTGCAGCCCGTCGCTCGCCATCACCGTCATGGTGCTGTGCGACGTACCGACCGCACCCAGCGCCGTCGTGACGTTCGCCGCGCGGAGCGCGTTGCTCACGTCGTTCGAGGTGAGGCCCTTGGCGACGAGCGCGCCGTCGTGCATCACCACGCGCACGGCATGCGGCGAGCCGCCGGCGATCGCCACGCTCGCCACACCGTCGATCCGGCCGATGGCGGGCTTCGCGAGCGTTTCGGCGAGATCGTGGAGACGATCGGGTGGCAGGGCCGACGAGGTCAGCGTCACCAGCAGCACCGGCAATTGCGACGTGTCGAACTTCTCGTAGCGCGGCGGCGACGGCATGCCGGACGGCAGGTCGACGAGGGCGGCGTTGATGGCCGCCTGCACATCGCGCGCCGCGGCGTCGGCATTCACCCCGAACTCGAACAGGAGCTGCACCTGCGCGCTGCCGTCGCTGGCGAAGCCGCTCATCTGCTTGATCGCCGGAATGCGACCGAGGTGCCGTTCGAGCGGCGCCATGATCGTGTTCGCCATGGTTTCCGCGTTGGCCCCGGGCATTTGCGCGCTGACCGCCACGGCGGGCAGGTCGATGGCAGGCAGTGCCGCGACACCGAGGTGCAGGTACGCCCAGATCCCGCCGAGTGCAAGGCCGATGCCTAATAACGACGCGCCAGCGGGACGCCGGATGATCGCTGCGAAGAAGTTCGTCATCGTCCCTGACTCACCTGCCCTGGTGGGTACCCCTGTCGACGACGATAGCGCGCCGTTGCACGCCTGCCCCCTGCCAGAGGTCCGCCCTGCCATGAGTCACGCCGGAAAATCGACCTGTGTCACACAACCGCCGCCCATCGATGCCGCGCTTCACGTATGCTCTGCGCCCAAGGGGGCAAGTCCAGTGCAACGATCGGCGGTACCGTCGCGTCAGCGGCCGGTCGCGTCGGCCGCGGTTTTCCCGATCGTGTCCCGGATCGAGGCATCGGCAGTGAACCACACGAAGAAGAGCATCCTGCATGTCCGCCCCTCCCACTTCACCTCCGCGGTGGCGACGGGGATGGCGGTCACGGGGCCTACCGACGACGGCTTCCTTCACCTGCACTTCTTCCGCGAGGTGCAGCGCATCACCAACGACGACGTGCCGACGCGTTCCAGCGCACCGAACGAAACGGAACTCGCATGGGGTCAGGCCGAGGCGAACATCCACCTCGTGCGCGAAGAAGTCGCCGTGATATCGATTCCCGTCAGCCGCCTGCCCTTCATCAGCACCGTGATGAACAAGGCCGTGCGCTTCGTCGCGGGGCTGGTCAACGCGGCACGCGACGACGAACGGCGCGCCGCGTCGGAGTCGGTGGTGGTCAGGTCCGGCACGATACCCGTGCGGCCGCGCGTGCCGGCCTGATCGCCGCCGTTACGGCGGCGCCTGTTTATCGTTTTCGGCCTGCACCTGCTGCAGGTCGAGGTCGCGCTCCATGTAATGCAGCAGCGCGTCGTGGATGCGCCCCGAGCGGTGCAGGCGGAGCAGCTCCGTGCGCCCGGCCGCGATGGCCGCGAGCACCACGTCGTAGTGGTCCACCCGCTTGGTGCCGAGCGATGTCGGCGCCTTCGCATAACGCTCCGAGATCGTCGCGCGGTACGAGTACTGCTCCAGCAGGCGCGGATGGATCAGCGTGCCCTGCTCGTCGTACGCCCGCTCCCGTACCGCGTTGAGCTGCGCGAGGTCGATCAGCTCCAGTGCCTGCGCTTCGGACAGATGCACGGATTGCGCGAGGTCCGGGCGATCGAGGCCGAGCCAGCGGATCACCGGCGCGATCGTGCCGCCTTGTACGACGACGGTCACGAGGATCACGGCGAACGCGGCGGCCAGCGTGAGATCGCGTCCCGGCACGGATTCCGGAAGCGACAGCGCGATCGCCAGCGTCACCACGCCGCGCATGCCGGCCCAGCTGAGCAGGAACGACGCTTTCGGCGACGCGGGCAACGGCTTGCGGCCGACGAGACGGGCCAGCGGCACGCGGATGTAGTCGGTGACGTAGATCCAGACGAAACGCGAGAGGATCACGGCGGCGAGCACCGCGAGGATCGGCGTGCCGAGCGTCGCCCATGCCTCGCCGAGGCCACCCAGGCGATCCACCACGCCACGCAGCGAGAACCCGATCAGGATGAACACGAGCGCTTCGAGCAGGAAGATCATCACTTCCCAGAACGCGAAGCTGCGCATGCGCACGTTCGCGGCGAGCACCTCGTGCTGGTACCAGCCGAAGATGATGCCGCACGAGACGACCGACATCACGCCCGACACGTGCAGCGATTCGCCGCCGATGTATGCCGCCCATGGCGACAGGCAGCCGGCGGTGGTGGCGAGGAACTCGTGCCTGATGTGGCGCAGCGAGAACACCACGGCGGCGCCGACGATCGCGCCGACCACGATGCCGCCGAACGCGAGGCCCGCGAAACTGAGCACCGCGGCCTGCGTGCTGAAGGCACCGGTCAGCGCCGCGGCGACGGCGAAACGGAACAGCACGAGACCCGTGGCGTCGTTGAGCAGGCTTTCGCCTTCCAGCAGCACCAGCAGGCGACGCGGCAGCCGCACCTTGCCGAGCACCGCCTTGGCCGCGACGGCATCGGGCGGCGACACCACCGCACCCAGCGCGAAGCACGCGGCCCAGGGCAGCGACGGCAGTACCCAGTGCACGGTGACGCCGACCACGAACGTGGTGAACACGACGGCGCCCACCGCGAGCCAGAGGATGCCGCCAAGGTATTTACGGAACTCGGACCAGACCGTGTAGAACGCGCCGTCCATCAGCAGCGGCGGCAGGAACACGGTCAGCACCAGCTCGGGATCGAAGCTGACTTCGGGAATGCCGGGCAGGAAGGCGATGGCGATGCCGCCGGCCAGCAGGGCGGCCGACGACGGCAGACGGAAACGCCGGGCAATCAGCTCGAGGGCGAGGATCGCCACCAGCAGGATCAGGATGAACTTGAATGTCTCAGTCGACGCCATGCGTCCTTCCCCTCATGAACCGGGACATCTTATCCTCGCGCCGCCATCGGGGATTGGACCATTCCCGCACGCCCAGGGCATGGCGGCCACGAGGGCTCACCCCTGCCGGAAGTCATGCATTGTCCTGCTGTTGTCGTTTTGCCAGACTCGATGAACCGTCCCTGAAAATGCGAGCCTGCCGATGCGACAGAAGCGCCCTGCCCTCCACCACGTCAGGACCGCGTTGTCGGTCGGCGTCACGTCCTTCTGCCTCGCGCTGGTCGCGGGCCCCGTGGCCGCCCAGCAGACGACGCTGACGCCCGAGCAGAAGGCCATGGTCGAAAAACGCAACGACATCGAGCAGCAGCTCGAGGCCGTGGCGGTGATCGATCGCAAGGTGATGGTGAAGATGCGCGACGGCAAGCGCATGGCGGCGGACGTCTACCGCCCGAAGAACGCCAGCGGCAAGGTGCCCACGATCTTCGTGCGCACGCCATACAACTTCAATTTCTGGGACGTGAAGCTCGGCGCACCGCGCGACATGAGCCGTCAGCTCGCGGCCGTGAAGCGCGGCTACGCCTATGTCGACATGAACGAGCGCGGCCACTTCTTCTCGGAAGGCAACTACGAGATCCTCGGCGCGCCCTTGAGTGACGGCGTCGACGCCGTGCGCTGGATGACGTCGCAGCCATGGTCGAACGGCAAGGTCGGCACCACGGGTTGCTCCTCGACCGCGGAATGGCAGATGGCCGTGGTCGCGGAGAACGAACCCGGTCTCGCCACGTTCAACGTGCAGGGCTTCGGCGCCGGCGTCGGCAAGGTCGGCCCGTATTACGAGCAGGGCAACTGGTACCGCGGTGGCGCCGTGCAGATGCTCCTCATCTCGTGGCTCTACGGCGAACAGAACCAGGTGCGGCCGATGTTCCCTGCGGGGACGTCGCAGGCGGACCTCATCCGCGCGTCGAAGTCGTTCGACCTCGCCCAGCAGCAGCCGCCGGTGGACTGGGACAAGGCGTTCTGGACGCTGCCGGAAAAGGACATCCTGAAGGCGGTCGATGGCCCGAAGGGCATCTTCGCCGATGCGATGGACGTGCCCACGGGCGGCAACATGATCGCGCGCACGCCGAACAGCCCCGCCTGGACCAAGGGCGGCCTGTGGCACGAGACCATGAAGGTCAACAAGCCGGGCCTGTGGTTCATGAGCTGGTTCGACGTGTCGGTATCGCCGAACCTCGCCGCCTACAACCACGTGCGCTCGACGGCCTCGAAGGAGATCGCCGACCAGCAGTACGCCGTGATCGCGCCGGTGCTGCACTGCGCCTTCTCGCGTGCCACCGAGCACACGATGATCGGCGACCTCGACATGGGCGACGCGCGATTCGATTACGAGTCGCTCGTGTACGGCTGGTTCGACAAGTTCCTGAAGGGCGTCGACAGCCCGGTCGTCGATAAGCAACCGAAGGTCATGTACTACGTGATGGGCGAGAACAAGTGGCGCGATTCGCCCACGTGGCCGCCGGCCGGCGCCACCACGCGCGAGCTGTTCTTCACCAGCGGCGGCAAGGCCAACACGCTCTACGGCGACGGCAAGCTCGTCGACAGGGCGGCCGACAGCAGCGCGCCGGACAGCTTCCTCTACGATCCGGCCAATCCGGTCACCACGCTCGGCGGTGGCGGTTGCTGCCAGGGCACGGCGGTGAAGTTCGGTTCGTTCGACCAGAACCCGCAGCTGACGCGTAACGACATCCTGGTCTACGACTCCGAGACCTTCAGGGAAGGCACCGAAGTCAGCGGCCCGATCACCGTGACGCTCTACGTATCGTCGGATGCGAAGGACACCGACTTCACGTTCAAGGTGATGGACGTCTATCCGGACGGCAAGGCGTTCAACCTCACCGAGAACATCCAGCGCATGCGTTACCGCGAGGGTTACGAGAAGCCGCCGGTGTGGATGAAGGAAGGCGAGGTCTACAAGGTGACCTTCCAGCCGATCGACACCAGCAACTACTTCAAGGCCGGGCACAAGCTGCGCGTGGCGCTGTCGAGCAGCAACTTCCCGCGCTTCGACCGCAACCTCAACACCGGCGGCAACAACTTCGACGAATCGAAGGGCGTGATCGCGCACAACACCGTGTATCACGATGCGGCGCATCCTTCGAAGATCACCTATACGGTGGTGCCGCGGGCGTATCCGTAAATCAGCGATAGAACCGCGGACTGTGGGAAGCGCGCCGGCGCGCTTCCCACACAAGCCCGGCTGATCGCCATCACGCCGGCTTGCAGTCCTTCGTCACCTTGCCCTCGGTCGTCATCACGCAAAGCGTGAACCCCGCGGGGAGATCGTCGACGAGGCGCTCTTCCCTGGCCGCCAGCGAGAAAGCACGCACCTCCCTGCCCTCGTCGAACACCGTGTACCAGCAGTGTTCGCTGCGGCTCGCCTCGCAGGCGAAACGGGCGCGGCCCATCCGCACTTCCGTGCGGCTTTCCAGCGTGACGATGCCGTTCTCCCGGGCCGACGCCGACAGCGTGCGGTTCTGGTCGTCCGTGCAGCCGGCGAGATTCATGAAGCAGTAGATGATCGCGAGAAAGAGTCGCATCGTGGTCTCCTTGCCTACATGGCGCGAAAGATGGCCATGAACGGCTGGCTGACGCTCAGGGTTTCGGGACGACCGCGCAGGTGCAGGCAGCCCTTGCCGGTGTCGTCGCGCTCGACCGAGGCGACCTGGCGCAGGTTGACGATCGTGGACCGGTGAATCTGGCGGAAGATCCGGGGGTCGAGCTGGCGCAGCAGCTCGCGGATCGGCCGGGTCAGCAACGCGTCGCCTTCGGCGGTCGCCACCAGCGTGTACTTGTTGTCCGCGCGGAAATAGATCACGTCTTCGACGAGGATCAGGCGCGTGGCCCGCCCCGTGCTGGCGGTGATCCACGTCAGCGGCTCGTCGGGAGTTTCATCGAACCGTGGCGAGAGGTCTTTCGCCAGCTGCGCCGTGCGGCTCGCGTGCTTCGTCGCGTCGGCGAGGCGGCCGCGCAGGCGCACCACGGTCTGGCCGAGCCGGTCGGCGCTGACGGGCTTCAGCAGGTAATCGATCGCGCCGCGTTCGAACGCGTCCACCGCGTACTGGTCGTACGCCGTGATGAACACCACGAGCGTGGCGGGGCTGACGTCGGCGGCCGCCGCGGCGACTTCCATGCCGGTAAGCCCGGGCATGCGGATGTCGAGAAACGCCACGTCGGGGCGGTGCGTCGCGATCGCTTCCAGCGCCTCGCCACCGTCTTCGGCGATCGCGACCACGTCGAGGCCCGGCCAGGCGAGCGCCAGCTCTCGCTGGAGCGCGGCCGACAGCAGCTTTTCGTCTTCGGCGATGATGCAGCTAGGCATGATCCGCTCCGGTCACGGGCAACGTGATCGTCGCCGCGACGCCATGGGGAAAGTTGTTGCCGATGGCGAACGTGGCCGCCGTGCCGTACATGAGGCGCAGCCGTTCGCGCAGGTTCTTCAGGCCGATGCCGGTGCCCGCGCCGTCGCTGCGAAAACCCATGCCGTCGTCCGCCACCGTGAGCGACAGGCCAGAGCCGTCCACACCGGCACGAATCCAGATACCGCCACCACCGGGCTTCGGCTCGAGGCCATGCTTGATCGCATTCTCGACGAGCGTCTGCAGCATCATGGACGGCATCGGCACCTTCATCGCCTCCGTCGGCACGTCGGTGTGCACGGTGAGGCGCTCGCCCATGCGCAGCCGCATGATCTCGAGCCATGCGGTGGACCGCTCGAGCTCCTCGCCGAGCGTCGACAGCGAGCCATCGGTGCGCGGCAGCGACCGGCGCAGGTAGTCGATGAGATGGCCGAGCATGCGGTCGGCGCGCGCCGGGTCCGTGCGCACGAGTTCCTGGGCGCTGGCCAGCGTGTTGTAGAGAAAGTGGGGCTCGACCTGCGCCTGCAGCAGCCCCAGCTGCGCGGCGGTGAGCTCCTTTTCCATCGCCGTCTGGCGCACGTCGGCGCGCTCGCGGTTGCGCAACTCGCTGAGGCGCTGGGTGGTGGCGCGCACCAGTGTTTCGACGTATTCGAGCGACGCCCCGCCGTCGGGCTTGAACCAGTCCGTCCACGCGCCGCTGTCCGGCTCGCAGATGTACATCACGCTGCACGAGCCGTCCGCCGGCGTGATCGTGGCGAACACCCTCGTGCCGCGGTCGAGCACGGCCTGATATTTCGCGACGCGACGGACACGGGTCGCGTCGTCGCGTTGCGCGCGGATTTCCGCCCGCACCTGCAGGCCGCCGCGCGCCGCATGCACGTCGTGCACGTGGGGCAACTCGCGGATGACGCTTTCCACCAGGGCGAAGGCCTCGTCGGCCGGGTACGGCACCTCGACACGGCGCCGCTGGCGATTGGAGAGCGTTTCGCTGTCGATGCGTCCGGCGATCACGCGCACCCGATACAGATGCGTGAGGCCGCGTGCGAGCGACACCAGCAGCCCGACGAACCAGAGCATGGTGAAGATCAGCGGAAAATCCCCGCGATTCCAGTCGAGCGAGCTCCAGACCGCGATCAGTACGAAGAGCGCTGCCACCCATGCCACGACGATACGGAACAGGAATTTGATACTCGCCATCAGATGCGCTCCCACCCTTCGATTGGCGGGGAGCATACGATGCGCCCGACGGCACATCACGACGATTCCGACGAAACGCCCCATGCGCCGACGAAACCGGGCTTGCGCGGCGCAGCATGACCTCGGGGGCCGCATGGTCCAAGCTCGGGAAACGGCTTGCTGGTGGGGACCACGAGCCACGACAAAAACAAAAGGGGTTAACGCATGGCTTTATTGCTCGTCGTTTTCGCTGTTGTCGTACTTGCGATCTATCTCGGCATCCAGATGCTGCCGAAACACCATCCGTCCAACTGGCTGCTCGGCATCGTCGGCGGTGCCTGCCTCGTTCTGGCGTGGTACGCGATTTTCCGGCCCATGCTGCTCGCCTCGGGCGGCAACGATCCTTCGCTCATCGCGGTAGGCCTCACGGCCGCCGGCATCGTGTCCTGCGTGCTCGGCATCGTCTGCCTGGGCGTGTGCGTCTGGCGCGACCCGGCCCGCTTCTGGATGCTCTCGATCGTGTTCATCGGCGTCATCGGCGCCACGCAGATGACCGCGCTCACCTGACCTGGGGAACGATGCGACTGGGGTCCAGTCGCATCGTCGTACGAACCGGTCAGCCCCGCTCCGCCACGAAATCGGTCGGAACGTGCACGCCGCGACGTGCGATCTTTTCCGTCATGATCGTGTGCCGCATCATCAGGCCCGACACGATATACGCCATGGTGCAGGCGCCCAGCAGCGGCAGCAGCGCGTGCGGCTGCATGGTGGTTTCGAAAACGAACACGGCCGACGTCATCAACGCGCGCGACGCGCCGGCGAACAACGCCGCCATGCCGATCAGCGCGGCCATGTGCGGATCCACGTGCAGCGGTGGCCACGCGGCGAGCAGCAGTCCGCAAACGCCACCCAGCGCCCCGCCGATGGTGAACAGCGGCGCAAGCGTGCCGCCCGAGGTACCGCTGCCCAGCGCCACCGACCACGACACGAGCTTCGCGAACGCGAGCATCGCCATCGCCGCGAGACCGAGCTGGCCCGAGATCACCGCGGTGATGTTGTCGTAGCCGACGCCGAGCGTGGCGGGCATCGCGTAGCCGACCGCGCCGACGACGAGGCCGCCGAGCGCGGGCCACCACATCCAGTGGATCGGCAGCTTCTCGAACGCGTCTTCGATGCCGTAGGTGAGGCGCGTGATCAACACGCCTGCCACGCCCATCACGAGTCCGAGCACCGCGTACGCGATCAGCGCCAGCGGCGTCACGGGGGCGAGCTCCGGCATCGGGAACACCGGGCCCGGCCCTTCCAGCAGGAAACGCACGCCCGTGCCCGTGACCGCGGCGAGCGCGACGGGAAGCAGCGAACGCGCGCGGCGCTCGAACAGCAGCAGTTCGATGCTCAGCAGCACCGCCGCCACCGGTGCGCTGAAGACGGCCGCCATACCGGCGGCAGCGCCGGCGGCGAGCAGCGTCTTGCGCTCGTCGGCCGTCACGGTGAGGCGTTGACCGAGCAACGAACCGACCGCGCCACCGGTGGCGATGATCGGGCCTTCCGCGCCGAACGGGCCACCGGTGCCGATTGCGATCGCAGACGACACGGGCTTCAGCCAGGTCATGCGCGCGGGGATGCGGCTCTCGTTCGTGAGCACCTGCTCCATCGCTTCCGGAATGCCGTGCCCGCGAATGGCGCGCGAACCCCAGCGAGCCATCGCGCCCACCACGAGGCCACCGAGCACGGGCATGAGGATCACCCACGCGCCGAGACGATGTCCGGCGGGCGCGGAGAACGCCGTGCTCCAGGTCTGGTGGAACGCCAGGTTGGTCACGAGGCCGATCAGCATCGTCAGCAGCCGGGCGATGACGCCCACGAAGAGGCCGAGCAGGATCGCGAGCGCGCCGATGCGCAGGATGCGCGTGCCGAGCAGCGGCAGACGCGTCGGCATATGGGCGTCGGCGAGCGACTGGTCCAGCGACGGGGCGAGCGGAATCGCCGCACGATCGTGCGGTGTGTGCAAAGGGTCGGTCATGGGGCTATCGCGGTGAGGGCGTGCGCCGCAAAGGCTACCGGGATACGCGCCCGGTAGCTGGCTGGCAGATGAACAGCCGGTCAGGCCGAGGCGACGGGCCCGCCGTTCGTGGCGCCGGCATGCGTGTAGTTGAACGCGCTGAGGGTGGCCGTGCCATCGACGCACTCGAGCACGGCGTGCGCCCCGAAAGGCAACGTCCACTTGTCCGCGCCATGGCCGAACGTGAGGCCACGGAGGATCGGCAGGTTGCACGCCCGGCCGAATCGCTGCAACGCGTGATCGATGTCGTAACCGTTGTCGTACTCGCTGACACGCTGGCCACCGAGTCCACCGACGAGGATCGCCCGCTGGCGATCGAGCACGCCGGCAAGCTTGAGCTCGTAGAGCATGCGTTCGATCCGCCACGCCTGCTCGCCGGTTTCTTCGACGAAGAGGATGCCGCCATCGATACGCGGCAGGTACGGCGTTCCCGCCAGCGCGCACAACGACGAGAGATTGCCGCCCCAGAGGGTGCCTTCGACCAGCAGGTCGCGCTGGTCGTCGGTGCAGCCCCAGCTCATGTCGGTACGCGGCGAGAGCACCGTGTGCCAGAAATGCCGCCAGGTGTTTTCGCGCAGGTACGGCGCGCCGAAATCCGGCACCAGCATCGGTCCGTGCAGCGAGCCGATGGCGCTGCGCGCGTAGAGCGCGCACTGCAGTATGGTGAACTCGCCATGCCCGACGATGACGAACGGCTCGTCGAGGAAGCGCGCGGCAAGGCCGTCGAAGTCGATCAGGTCCAGCAGTGCGATGTTGCCGTAACCACCGCAGGTCGCCATGACCAGATCGGGCACGGCCACGTCGGCATGGGCGAACTGGTTCAGATCGGCGGCGCGTTCCGCTTCGGTGCCCGCGAACCGCAGAAAGCGCCGGTCGAGCACGTCGGTGCCGCGCACGGTGTGACCGGCGGCCATCAGGCGTTCGATGCCGCGCTCGCCGGCCGCGCGGTCTTCCGCGTAGCCAGAGGGCGCGATGAGCCGTATATCGAGTCGTTTAGGCATGTGGGGCAAAGGATGGCCCTCCCCATGCGTAAAGGCAACCGGAAGTTGGCCGACGCCGCGCACGGGGCCCGGAATGGACCCGGCCGCGCGGACGCCGCCCGGGCTGTCGACCTGTCCCGAAAGCCTCACCAGCCGTCGTATTCCTCTGCCGTGGTGAGATCGTCGGCGCTCGCGTTACGCGTGAGCGTTTCGCGGGGCTGCTCGCCGAAGACGCTGCGGTATTTTTCGGCGAAACGCGAGAGATCCCACATACCGCAACTCAACGCCACCGACTTGACCGAGCGGCGGCCCGCTTCCGCGGTGACGAGGCTGCGATGCGCGGTGCACAGCCGCAGCATCGCGAGATACCGGTTGGGCGGAATGCCGAGCAGGTCGTCGAACGCGTAGCGCAAGCCGCGCTCGCTCGCGCCCGCGGCCTGGCAGAGTTCCAGCGAGTAGATGTCGCGGCGCAGGTTCGCGCGCATGAAGCGCTCGGCGCGACGCACGACCTGATAATGCGCGCGGCGGCCGCGCGACGCGACCGGACGCTCTTCCGACGACGACGAGAGCGCGACGCGGATGTGCTCGTCGAGCAGGTCTTCGATCGGGCCCATGCTGAGCTCGCCCTGCTCGCGCACCTGGCTGGCGATCTGCCGGTAGGCGCGGCGGAGGTGCTCCGAGCGCACGGAGAACAGACGCAGGCGCTGCGCGGCCATGTCGACGTCCGCGTGATCGGAGGCGAGGAAGCGCGCGCGAAACTTCGCGTAGGGCGCCACCACGAGGGTGAAGCGCGTGCCGCGTTCGAACATGAAATCGGTGGGCGTGCCGCGCAGCAGCGTCACGGCCATGTCGGATTCGATACTGACGCCCTGGCACCAGCTGCGTTCGCCGGCCTCATGCAGGAACACGAGCATGCAGGCGTCTTCGGGAACGGTGAGCGAGCCACGCACGTCGAAATCGATGTGACCGGTGAGATAGGTAACGCCGTCGTGCGTGGCGGACGCGATGGCGGCGCGCGGTCGCGCGGGGCTGAGCGTCAGCAGATCGACCTCGCACAGCCCGAGCGAGGCGCCCAGTGTGACCAGATCGTAATCTTCCAGACCCTGTACGTCGGAAGGACGAGTCATGCGCATTTCCCCCTGCCAAGTGCAAACCAGGCCGTCGCTGACGACGGCAACGATGTCAGTTCGCCAAACCCACTGCTGGCAACGCCCCGATCGCCGCACCTGCCCTTTTTACCGCCATGCCTCACCATCACGCACCCCCGCGCAGTTCCCATGGAGCTTTCGCCCCGCCTGCTCCTGATACCGACCCGGACCCCGTTTCCGGCAACGCCGTCGGCGAGGTCTATAACTAACGATGTATGGGACCAAATGCCAGTACTTTGTGAATTTGCCGAATTGGCGTAGCGAGTGACGGAAGTAATTGACGAAATTGGCAAAATTGCTGCTAGGAATGGGGTTTTACCCTCGATCTCATCACCGGCTACACTGACTCGCCCACCTGTCCAAGAAGGGATGCCACCGCCCATGCGACGCATAGCTCTCGCCTGCCTGACGGCCCTCACCCTGGCGGCCTGCCAGTCCCACGACGACGAAAAGGCTCCCGCGGCCGCGTCGACGGCTCCGGCCCGCCCGGCGACGTCTCCGCCTCCGCCGTTGCCGGCCGTGGCGAACGAACATCACGATTTCAAGCCGGACATCGCCGGCGACGACTTCGCCGCGCACCTGCGCGTGCTTTCGTCGGACGAGTACGACGGCCGCAAGCCGGGCACGCTCGGCGAACGACTGACCACGAACTACATCATCGCGCAGTTCAAGCGGATGGGCCTCGAGCCGGGGAACAAGGGCGACTGGATCCAGACCGTGCCGGCGGTGTCCACCGCGCTGAACGGGCAGGACACGCTCTCGCTCGATGTCGCGGAGGGTGGCGGCACCGAGAAGTTCGCATTCGGTACCGACATGGTCGCTGGCACGCTGCAGGCGAAGGCCGATGTGGAGCTGAAAGACTCCGACATCGTGTTCGTCGGCTACGGCGTCGATGCGCCCGAAAGCCAGTGGAACGATTTCGACGGCATCGACCTCAAGGGCAAGACGGTCGTGATCCTCGTCAACGACCCGGGCTGGAATGGCAGCGACGCATCGTTGTTCAAGGGTCGCGAGATGACCTACTACGGTCGCTGGACGTACAAGTACGAGGAAGCCGCACGCAAGGGCGCGTCGGCCGCGTTCATCGTGCACCAGACCGAACCGGCGGGCTACGCGTGGAACGTGGTGCGCAGCGGCTGGACCACGCCGCGACTCGACCTGCCCGAGAGCGAAGATCCGGCACCGCGTCTCCCCGTCGCCGGCTGGCTGACGCAGGAAGCCGCGCAGCGACTCTTCGCCAGGGCCGGCAAGAATTTCGACGATCTGGCGAAGCAGGCCGGCACGCGGGGCTTCAAGGCGGTGCCGCTCGATGCGAAAGCGTCGATCCACCTGCAGAGCACGATCTCGCATTCGCTCAGCAACAACGTGATCGGCATGGTCAAGGGCTCGTCGGAGCCGGACGAGGCCATCGTGTACACCGCGCACTGGGATCACCTCGGCCACGATCCCGCGCTCAAGGGTCACCAGATCTACAACGGTGCCATCGACAACGGCACGGGCATCGCCGCATTGCTGGAGATCGCCGGAAAGTTCGCGCAGGAAAAGCCGAAGCGTTCGGTGATCTTCGCCGCGGTGACGATGGAAGAATCGGGCCTGCTCGGTTCGAAGTACTACGTCGCGCACCCGCCTTTCCCGCTCAACAAGACCGTCGCGGACATCAACATGGACGCGCTGCCGATCGGTGGTGCGACACACGACATGGCCGTGACGGGACTGGGCCAGGGCGATCTCGAAGACCTGTTCGCCGATGTGCTCAAGGCCGACGGTCGCGTGGTGTCGGGCGATTCGTCGCCGGAGAAGGGCCACTACTTCCGCTCCGATCACTTCAACTTCGCGAAGGCCGGCGTTCCCGCCCTGGCGGCGGGCGGCGGTATCGACATGGTCGAAGGCGGCAAGACGGCCGGCATGGCGGCGCGCGACGACTACACGAAGAACCGCTACCACCAGCCGACCGACGTGTACGACATGCGCTGGAACTTCGACGGCGTGACGCAGAACGTGAAAGCGTTCTACGCGCTGGGCGAGAAGCTCGCGAACAGCGATATCTGGCCCGTGTGGAAGGATGGCAGCGAGTTCAAGGCCGTGCGCGAGAAGTCGCTGGCGGCGGGGGCGAAGAAGAAGTAGGCACCTCGTGCCTTCGTGCGTGGTCGCCGTGGACCCCGGCGTGCGCCGGTATGACGGTGAGGGTGTACCGGCGTATCGATTCCCTCACCGTCGCCCCGGCGCACGCCGGGGTCTACGGCGACCGCGTTCGGGCATGCCTCAGTAATTCACCTGCAGCTGCACGCGCAGCAGCTGGCCGTCGATGCGACGGTAAGGCGCGGCACTGACATCCGTACGGCGCATGTTCGCCCACGCCACCGCGAGTTCGATCGCGGTCGACGGCTGCCACTCGACACCGGCTTCCAGTTCGTCGACTTCCATCCGTGGCGCATTGGTATCGAACTTCGCGGCACCGCGATACGTCTGCCATTTCGCATAGGGAATCAGCGAACCGTAGCCGCCGTCGAACTTGTACATCACCTGCGCATAGCCGCCACGCAGCGACTTCGTGCGCACGGTGCGACGTGCGACGTCGAGCTCGGGCCCCTTGCCCACCGTCCACTCCGCCTGGAAGCCGAACGGCTGGGGGTAGTAGACGACGTGCGCGGCGACGCGGCGATCTTCCGAACCGTCGACGGGCGCATCGACCGTGGGCGTGAACGTGCGGCCGTCGATCGTGGCGGCGGCGGTCGACACCTTGTAGCGGCCCGAATACGCATCGGCACCCACTTCGAGGAACTGCCCGTTGGCGAACTTGAACGGATACGAGAAGTGGACGACGGAGTGGAGCTTGTCGTTGCGGTCCGGCCGGTTGGCGCCCTGCCCGTTATAAACACCGAAGCCCACCACACCGTAATCGCCCGAACCCTTCAGGCCCGATTTGACGAGATAGGCGAAGCGCTCCTTTGCCACCAGCGGCGACCAGTACGCGAACACGCCAAGATCGCGTTCGTCGCGTACCGCGGAGTTGAGCGCGTCGGCGCGATCGAGCGCGAGGCGATTCTGGCTCGACTGCAGGTCTTCCCAGCCGTAGGGAATCTTCGACTGGCCGGCGCGGATGCGCCAGGTCTTTTCCTTGTTCAGCCACAGATCGGCGTACGCGTCGCGCAACTGCGCGAAGTTGGTGGTCGTCGAGCCTGTCGGCGTGCTGGCCAGATCCGGCTGGATGTAGATCGACATGTTGTCCGTGACGTCGCCGCTGATGACGACGCGCGCACGACGGATGCCGAAGCCCTGCTCGCGGCCGATGAAACGATCGCCGGGAGACTTGAGGTCCTTCGCGTCTTCGCCGAGCTCGTGGTTGTAGCGCATCTGCACGTAGCCGCGGATACCGATCTTTTCGTACCAGGCCTTCGACTTCGCGCTGGCGATCGCGGGGGTCGCGGCGACGACGGGGGCGCCTTGCGCGGCGGCCGGTGCCTGCGGCGAGGCCGCTACGGCGGCGGGCGCGGGCGTGTCGCTGGCCTGCACGAACTTGCCGAGGCGCTGACGGCCCGGACCCGGCTCCGCGAAGATCTGCCGGGTGGTGGTGTCCACGTACAGCTCGATGGCCGCCTGCGGAACGCCGTCGGCGGCCGCGGTGCCGCACATGGTCCAGAAAGCGGCCGCCGGGAGGAACTTCTTCATCGCTTACGTGCTCCGAATGAATTGAGAAAATACTCAAACGTCGTCGATATGGCGGTTAAAAGCGTTCAAACGCCAAACCACCGGCAACGGCGCGCACGTTAGTCCCGCCTTGTGTCACTTCCATGACAATCGCAATCTTTTGCGGCGAGACGGCCGTTACCGCATCGCAACACTTTCGTCATGCCTACGTAACGAGGGATAATTCGCCCCAGACGCGCCCTCGCCAGGGGACCGGCTCGACCGCAGTTGGCGAGGCACTCTCCCACCCCAGGACCTCCCAGGCGGAATCAAAACCATGTCTCTCGCAAGCTCGCGCCGCATGCCGCGACGTCTCGTCATTGCCCTGTCCATCGCCACGGCGCTCACCGTCGGCACGGCCATGGCCCAGGACGCCTCGCCCGACCCGCAAGCGTCCAGTGCTCCGACCAAGACGGCCACCCTCCAGACCATCAACGTGACCGCCGAGAAGCGCACGGAAGACCTGCAGAAGGTGCCCATCTCGATGACCGTGGTGACGGCCGAAAAGCTGGAGGCCTTCGGCCAGGCCGGCGACGGCGTGCTGCAGCTCGCCAGCCGCGCGCCCAGCGTGTACGCCGAGACGTCGTACGGTCGCGAATTCCCCCGCTTCTATATCCGCGGCCTCGGCAACAGCGACTTCGACCTCAACGCGTCGCAGCCGGTCTCGATGGTCTACGACGACATCGTCCAGGAAAACCCGATCCTCAAAGGCTTCCCGCTGTTCGATCTGGAACAGGTGGAAGTGCTGCGCGGCCCGCAGGGCACGCTGTTCGGCCGTAACTCGCCCGCCGGCGTGATCAAGTTCGAATCGCGCAAGCCGACGCAGGAAACCGAAGGCTACGCACGCGTGTCCTACGGCTCGTACGGCACGGCCAATGCCGAAGCCGCGATCGGCGGCAAGCTGGCGTCGAACTGGTCGGGCCGCGTCTCCGCCCTCGCCCAGCACCGCGACGGCTGGATCGACAACGACTACACGGGCAAGAAGGACGACCTCGGCGGTTACAACGATCGCGCCGTGCGCCTGCAGGCCCTGTACAAGGCGACGGAAGACTTCGACGCGCTGATCAACGTCCACGGCCGCTGGCTCGACGGCAGCGCCATGGTGAACCGCGCCAACTCGATCACGCTCGGCGGCGACCAGTTCGTGCCCGGCTTCGATCGCGATTCGGTGTCGCAGGACGGCCGCAACAAGCAGCACCTGTTCACCTGGGGCAGCAACCTGCACCTCAACTGGCACTTCGGCGACCTGAACTTCGCGTCGATCACGGGCCTCGAGCGCGCCACCACGTACAGCCTCGGCGATGTCGACGGCGGTTACGACGCGTCCGAAACGCCGGCGAAGCCGACCTTCACCAACCGCACCACGCCGTTCTATTCCGAAACGGCCGACGCGCTGCCGAAGGATCGCCAGATCACCCAGGAGTTCCGCCTGTCGAACGACAGCGCCGAGCGCCTGAAGTGGCAGGTCGGCACGTATTACTTCGACGAAGACATCGCGATCACGAACTTCTCGTACAACACGCTCGCCAATCACGTGCTCGACGGCTGGGTCGACCAGAGCCAGCGCACGAAGGCATGGGCGGTGTTCGGCTCGGCCGACTTCCAGTTCACCGATGAGTTCGACGTGCGCGCCGGCGCCCGCTGGTCGCACGACAAGCGCGAGTTCAAGGCGCAGCGCTTCCTCGGCTTCACCGGCCCGGTGGGCCCGCTGACCTCCGATCCCACCGACTCGCGCTGGAGCGGCGATGTCACGGGTACGTGGCAGCTGTCGAAGAACTCCAACGTCTATGCCCGCGTCGCGAACGGTTTCCGCGCGCCCAGCGTGCAGGGCCGCATCAACTTCGCCAACAGCATCTCGACCGCCAAGCCGGAGACGATCACGTCGTATGAAATCGGCTACAAGTCGACCTCGGACGACAACAAGCTGCGTTTCAACGCCGACGTCTACAAGTACAACATGCACAACCAGCAGCTGACGGCCGTGGGCGGCGCCACGAACGTCACGCAGCTGATCAACGCGAAGAAGACGGAAGGCTACGGCGCCGAGTTCGATCTCGAGGCCTACCTCACCCCGAACTTCTACATGACCGCTGGCGGCAGCTACAACCACACCGAGCTGAAGGATCGTAACCTCGCCGTGGCGCCCTGCGGCGGCGGTTGCACGGTCATCGATCCGCTGAACGCCACGGGCAACGCGCTGATCAACGGCAACGTGCTGCCCAACGCGCCGAAGTGGATCGGCACCTGGACCGCGCGCTACGGCATCCCGTACGGCGAGAGCGGCGAGTTCTTCGTGTACACCGACTGGAACTACCGCAGCGAAGTGAACTTCTTCCTGTACGACTCGGAAGAGTTCCGCAGCAAGCCGTTCCTCGAAGGCGGCATCCGCATCGGCTACAACTGGGACTTCGGCAAGCGCGAGGTCGCGTTCTACGGCCGCAACATCACCAACAAGAAGGTGATCACGGGCGGCATCGACTTCAACAACCGCACGGCGTTCGTGAACGACCCGCGCATCATCGGCGTGGAGTTCCGCGCGGAGCTGTAAGCCGCTTCGCAGCGTGGCGAGAGAACCGGGCCCTTCGGGGCCCGTTTTTTTGCTCGTCGTACCGGCGTACGCCGGTATCCACGGCGACCACGCCAGACCTGGCCTCACGACCGCACTCCGGAACGCCCGGCACGGCCTCAAACCGAGGACGTGGGTACCGGCGTACGCCGGTACGACGGTGAGGGAGATGCAACCATTTCGCGCCCCGCCGCATCTCTAGACGTGCCTGCCACACCAGCCCACCAGCACACGCCCGGCACGGCATAGGCCATAAGTCATATGGAAATCAACGAAATTTCCGTTGACGGCTAAAAATCTGGTGTTATAGTTCACTACAACACCGGTCACCCACAGCACCACAGGAGCAGACACCATGAAAAGCCCGAACTACATCGCCCTGGCCGCCTCGTTCGCCATCGCCGCCTCCGCCCTGGTCGGTTTCAGCAGCACCTCGACCGCCGCCGCCCCGCTGACCGAGATCAACGGCACGAAGGTCACCGACCTGGCCCCGATCGTCGTCTACGCCGACGCCGACACGAACGTCGCCTCCCTGTAACCCGCAACAGAAACAGCCCGTCATCGGAGTATTCCCATGAAAGCGCCGAACCTCATCGCCCTGACCGCTTCCATCCTGATTGCCGGCACCAGCGTGTTCGCCCTGCGCTCCTTCGATGACCGCGCCGCCGCCATGCTCGCCGCGCCGCACTTCGTCAACGGCATCCATGTCGTCGACCTGCCCTCTCTCGAAGTGCGGCCCACCGACGCCGAAGTGCGCGAGGCCATGCTGGCGAGTGAAGACACCCTGGATTCGGCAGCCGCCGCACTGAAGCGCAGCGCCGAAGATCGTGCCGCCGCGCTCCTCGGTGCGCAGCTGGCCATGCCCTACTATTCGTTCGGTAACGCACTGCGCCACACGGCGAAGGATTGAACTACATGTCCATCACCTGGAACGACAGCGTCCCGATCTACCGCCAGCTGCGCGAACGCGTCGTGGCGATGATCCTGGATGGCGCCTTGAATGAAGGCGATCCGCTGCCGTCGGTACGCCAGGTCGCGGGGGATTTTCAGATCAACCCGCTGACCGTCTCGAAGGCGTACCAGGAGCTGGTCGACGAACAACTGGTTGAGAAACGGAGGGGTCTTGGCATGTTCGTTATCGATGGCGCGCGCGACGCGCTGCTGAAGAGTGAAAGGGAGCGCTTCCTGCGCGAAGAGTGGCCGGCGCTGTTCGCCCGCCTCCAGCGCATGGGCCTCGACCTGAAAACCCTGATGCGTGAAGCCAATGGCTCCACGGAGGACCCGTCATGACCGCGGTCGTCACCGCCACCGGCCTGAGCAAGCGCTACAAATCGTCGCTGGCGCTGGACGGCGCCAGCTTCCAGATCGGCCCCGGTCGCATCGTCGGCCTGATCGGCCCCAACGGGGCCGGCAAGACGACGGCCCTCAAGGCCATCCTCGGGCTGACCACGTTCGACGGCCATCTCGATGTCCTCGGTCTGGACCCACGCAAGGATCGCGACAAGCTGATGGAGCAGGTCTGCTTCATCGCCGACGTCGCGGTGCTGCCGCGCTGGCTGAAGGTGCGCGACGCGGTCGATTTCGTCGCCAACACGCACCCCCGCTTCGACCGCGCCAAGTGCGACGCCTTCCTGGCCCGCACGAAGCTGCAGTCGGGGCAGAAGGTGAAGCAGCTGTCCAAGGGCATGATCGTGCAGCTGCACCTCGCGCTGGTGATGTCCATCGACGCGAAGCTGCTGATCCTCGACGAACCGACGCTGGGCCTCGACATCCTCTACCGCAAGCAGTTCTACCAGACGCTCCTGGAAGACTACTTCGACGAAGAGAAGACCATCCTGGTCACGACGCACCAGGTGGAGGAGATCGAACACATCCTCACCGACCTGATGTTCATCCGCGACGGCAGGATCGTGCTCGACACCGACATGGACAGCCTTGGCGAACGCTTCTCCGAAGTGCTGGTGGGTGCCGAACTGGCCTCCGCGGCACGCGAACTGAAGCCGCTGGACGAGCGCCAGGTGTTCGGCAAGAGCATCTTCCTCTTCGACAACGTCAGCCGTCCGCAGCTGGAACAACTCGGCGAAGTACGGCGGCCGTCGATCGGCGACCTCTTCGTCGCCACCATGAAGGGCACCTACGCATGAAAACCTTCTACTGGCTGGTCAAGCGCGAATTCTGGGAAACCAAGGGCGGTTTCTTCTGGGCGCCCGTCGTCACCGGCATCGTGTTCCTCGTCCTGAACGGCATGGCCCTGATCGCCGGCGAGGTGTTCGGGCGTCGCGGCGGCGACCACTGGCAGGGCTTCCGCATCGGCGGACAGGGCCTGCACTCCGACCTGGCGCCGGATCAGGTCGCGCAGATCGGCGCCGGCATCGACATCATGTTCTACGCCGTGGCCAGCATCATCCTCTGCGTGACGGCGATCGTGGTGTTCTTCTACGCCTTGGGCTCGCTCTACGACGACCGGCGCGACCGCAGCATCCTCTTCTGGAAGTCGCTGCCGATCTCCGACACGTCGACGGTGCTGTCGAAGCTGGCGAGCGCGCTGCTCGTGGCACCTGCGATCGCCGTCGTGACCGGTGTGATCGTGGCGCTCGGCATGGCCATCATCATCGCGATCGCCGCGGCCTTCCATGGCGTGGGCCTCTGGGCGCTGCTGATGGCATCGCATCCGATCAAGGTCGTGCTCAACCTGATCCTGCTGATCCCGCTGTATGCGCTCTGGGCGCTTCCGACCGTCGGCTGGCTGATGCTCTGCTCCGCCTGGGCCCGCAGCAAGCCGTTTCTCTGGGCGATCGTGCTGCCGGTCGGCGCCGGTGTGCTGGTCTCCTGGTTCGATATGCTCGGTATTCCCGGCCTGTCGAGTTCCTGGTTCTGGCCTAACGTGGTACTGCGGTTGTTCGGCGGCCTGGCGCCCGGTTCGTGGCTGATGCTCGGTGAGCCCTCGTCGCTTGCCGGCCTCGATCACAACAACCCGGCGGCACTGGTCGATGGCATGAACCTGGCCTTCCACTACAGTACGGTGGCCAACCCGACCCTCTGGATCGGCGTGATAGCGGGAGTGGCGATGATCGCCGGCGCCATCTGGTTCCGCCGCTGGCGCGACGACAGCTGACTGAACTCGACGACGGCTCCCACGGGAGCCGTCTCCATCTGGGGAGGATGCACGATGGTTCGTTCGATGTTGCCTGGATCGCTGCTGCTGCTCGCTGTTGCCACCACCGGCGCACTGGCCGCCGACAGACCACCGCTTCGCGGCGCCGCGCTGGACGCGCGCATCGCACAGCTGATGAAGGACGCGAAGGTGCCGGGCTTCGCCATCGCCGTCATCGACGACGGCAGGGTGACCTCCGTCAAGGCCTACGGAAAACGAAACGTCGAGAAAGACCTGCCGCTCACGACGGACACCATCATGTACGCGGCCTCGTTGACCAAAGCCGCGTTCGCGTACGCCACGATGTCGCTCGTCCAGGACGGACGCCTGTCGCTCGATGCGAGCATCGCCACCGATCTGCCGAAGCCGTTGCCCGAGTACAAGAAGTACGCCGACCTCGCCGGCGACGAGCGCTGGCGCAAGCTCACGCCGTCGATCCTGCTCAGTCATCGCACGGGTTTTCCCAACTTCCGCTTCTGGCAGCCCGGCAAGGATTTCGACCCGAACGGCAAGCTGTCGTTCTGGTTTGAGCCGGGTACGCGGTATGGGTATTCGGGCGAAGGCATCAACCTGATGCAGTTCGTGCTCGAGAACGGCAAGGGCATCGACGTGGCCGGCCTGATGAAGTCCCGCCTGTTCGAGCCTTTCGGCATGACCCGCACCAGCATGACGTGGCGAGCGGACTTCGCGCAGAACCTCGCCATCGGCTACGACGAGAACGGCAAGGCGCTCGGACACGACGAGCGCGAGTCCGTGCGTGCCGCCGGCTCCATGGATACGACGATTTCCGATTTCGCGCGACTCGTGGCCGCGATGTCGCGCGGCGACGGCCTGAACGCGGCAACCTACCGCACGTGGCTCACGCCGGTGACGCGCATTCGATCGCTACGTCAGTTCCCGACCATCGGCCTGCCCGACACGACGGACAACGACGCGATCTCCCTGGGCTCCGCGCTGGGCGTCGTGACCTTCACGTCGCCGCAGGGTCCCGCGTTCTTCAAGGGCGGGCACGACGACGGCACGAACAACCTGTTCGTCTGCCTGGAAAAAACGAAAACCTGCGTGCTGATGATGAGCAACAGTTCGCGTGGCGAGTCCATCTTTCCGCACGTGATCGACGACGTCCTGGGGAGGACGTGCTTCCCGGTCTACTGGAACGGCTATGTCCGGTACGACCGGCCGGAAGACAAGGACGCGGCGGTGCCCGACCGCCATCCGGCGTGCGGGAAGTGAGCGTGGGGGTATCGGTGTTTCGGGCGATGTCGTACGAGCGAGGCGAAAAGCCGATGGAATGTGCTCGCGATACCCGTTCGCACCGCGGTGGATCCCGGTTTTCACCGGGATGACGGTGAGGTAGCAAAGGGGCCTTCGGGCACGGAGCCTCACCGTCACTCCGGCGCACGCCGGGGTCCACGGCCGCGGTCATCCTGCTCGCGAGAGCTCAGCCGCCACCACCGCCACCGCCGCCATGGATGCCGCCCTTCGTCGGCGCGGCCGGATCGAGGGTGGATCCCGGTTTTCACCGGGATGACGGTGAGGTAGCAAAGGGGCCTTCGCACACGGAGCCTCACCGTCACCCCGGCGCACGCCGGGGTCCACGGCCGCGGTCATCCTGCTCGCGACAGCTCAGCCGCCACCACCGCCACCGCCGCCATGGATG
>Ga0102588_1000355_pt1 | contig 53649 bp, 45 predicted proteins | sample AraplaMF_Col_mMS_FD_76854 | JGI IMG/M metagenome (GOLD analysis project Ga0102588, IMG submission 76854) | Arabidopsis root microbial communities from the University of North Carolina, USA - plate scrape MF_Col_mMS (SPADES assembly) (version 2) | ecosystem: Host-associated > Plants > Roots >...
GCGAACTCGAGGCGGCCCAGCGTTTCGGCGCCCGTTTCGTCGGCATCGGCGAGCCCGATTATCCGCAGGCGCTACGCCAGATCGACGGCGCGCCGCCGCTGCTCGCGGTCAAAGGCGATCTTTCTGTTCTAAACAGGCCGGCGGTCGGCATCGTCGGTTCGCGCAATGCCTCCATCAGCGGCGCGAAGTTCGCGGCGATGATTGCTCGAGACTGTGGCCGGGCCGGCTATGTGGTCGTCTCCGGCCTTGCCCGCGGCATCGATACGGCCGCCCATCGGGCGAGCCTCGATACCGGCACCATTGCCGCAATGGCCGGAGGGCTCGACCAGCCCTACCCGCCTGAAAATGTCGGACTGCTTGAGGATATATGGAATGGCAACGGGCTTGCCGTCAGCGAGATGCCTTTCGGCTGGGAGCCGCGTGCGCGTGATTTCCCCCGCCGCAACCGGCTGATTGCGGGAATCTCGCTCGGCGTCGCGGTCGTGGAGGCAGCAGTTCGCTCCGGTTCGCTTATCACGGCGCGGATGGCCGGCGAATTCGGGCGGCTGGTCTTTGCCGTGCCGGGTTCGCCGCTCGATCCACGCTGCCACGGCACGAACGGCCTTCTCAAAGAGGGAGCGATGATCGTCACTTCGCCCGAGGATTTCGTGGAAGCGCTGGCGCCGCTCTCCCAGCCCGATCTCTTCTCGCTGCCATCAGCCGAAGAACCGAAGCGCGAAGGCGGCAGGATGTCGCTTCCGCCCGACGAAACGGATCGCACGCTCGTCAGCGATGCGCTCGGTCCGACGCCGGTGGAGGTCGACGACATCATCCGTCACACCGGTCTTTCGGCTTCCGCCGTCTATCTCGTTCTTCTGGAGCTGGACATGGCCGGGCGGCTTCACCGCCATGCCGGCGGATTGGTTTCAATTTCCATGGCCGACTGAGCCGTCATGCATGCGTGACTGCAGGTCTCCAGCCTCGACATAGGCCATTTCGATGAGATAACAGAGCATCTCCGCCTTTTCGCGTTCTGCCACCTGGTGCAATTCTCCGAGCATCTGCCGGATGAAAGCAATGTTCTCAAGCGATGCCAAGCGATCGATGTCTTTTTCTGCAACCTTGGGCGCCATAATTGTCTCTGTGAAATCAGAAAAGGCTGCTTTACAAGGAGCCCGAACCACGCTTCAAAAACGATAGAGCAATTATCCTGAATTGCAACAGACTTTCAATCTCGCAATGGTTGTGACACATCGTAAAGAGGTAAAATTAGAGCAAACCTCTTGACCAGAGCGAATTCCCTGTCCATGTCGGAGGGCCGGTATTCATGTTGCAGTGCGTGTTCCGCCTGCTTGTTCGCCGGATCGGCATCTTTTTTAGAGAATCATCATGAATGTTGTAGTGGTGGAATCGCCTGCCAAGGCTAAGACGATCAACAAGTATCTGGGTCCAGGATACAAGGTGCTCGCCTCTTTCGGCCATGTGCGCGATCTGCCTGCCAAGGATGGATCAGTTCTTCCGGATCAGGATTTCGAGATGCTCTGGGAGGTGGATGGCGCCTCGTCCAAGCGCATGAAGGATATTGCCGACGCGGTGAAATCCTCCGATGCCTTGTTCCTGGCGACCGACCCCGATCGCGAAGGCGAAGCGATCTCCTGGCATGTTCTCGATCTTCTGAACAAGAAGCGTGTCATCAACGGCAAGCCGGTCAAGCGCGTCGTCTTCAATGCCATCACCAAGAAGGCCGTGCTCGATGCGATGGCCGATCCGCGCGATATCGACATCCCGCTGGTCGATGCCTATCTGGCACGCCGCGCGCTCGATTATCTCGTCGGCTTCAATCTCTCGCCCGTCCTCTGGCGCAAACTGCCCGGCGCGCGTTCGGCAGGCCGCGTGCAATCGGTTGCGCTGCGCCTGGTTTGCGACCGTGAATCCGAAATCGAACGTTTCATATCCGAGGAATACTGGAACCTGTCGGCGCTGCTCAAGACGCCGCGCGGCGACGAGTTCGAGGCAAGGCTGGTTTCTGCCGACGGAAAGCGGTTGCAGCCGCGCTCGATTGCCAATGGCGAGGAAGCCGGCAAGCTGAAGGCGCTGCTGGAAGGTGCAAGCTACGTCGTCGAAAGCGTCGAGGCAAAGCCCGTCAAGCGCAATCCGGCACCGCCCTTCACGACATCCACGCTCCAGCAGGCGGCGTCCTCCAAGCTCGGCTTCTCTGCCTCGCGCACCATGCAGATTGCGCAGAAGCTTTATGAGGGCGTCGACATCGGCGGCGAGACCGTCGGTCTCATCACCTATATGCGTACGGACGGCGTGCAGATGGCCCCCGAAGCGATCGATGCGGCGCGGAGCGCCATCGGCGAACAGTTCGGCGACCGTTATCTGCCAGAAAAGGCGCGCCTTTACTCCACCAAGGCGAAGAACGCCCAGGAAGCGCACGAAGCAATCCGCCCGACCGATTTCAACCGTTCGCCGGACCGCGTCCGCAAGTTCCTCGATGCCGACCAGATCCGCCTTTACGACCTGATCTGGAAGCGCGGCATTGCCAGCCAGATGGCATCCGCCGAAATCGAGCGCACCACGGCCGAAATCCTCGCCGACAAGAACGGCCAGAAGGCCGGGCTGCGCGCCGTCGGCTCCGTCATCCGTTTCGACGGTTTCATCGCCGCCTATACCGACCAGAAGGAAGATGGCGAGCAGAGCGACGATGCCGATGACGAGGATGGCCGCCTGCCGGAGATCAATGCGCGCGAAAACCTCGCCAAGCAGAAGATCAACTCCACGCAGCATTTCACCGAACCGCCACCGCGCTATTCGGAAGCCTCGCTCATCAAGAAGATGGAAGAGCTCGGCATCGGCCGTCCGTCCACCTATGCCGCGACCCTCGCCACTTTGCGCGACCGCGATTATGTGACGATCGACAAACGCAAGCTGATCCCGCAGGCGAAGGGGCGTCTCGTTACCGCCTTCCTCGAAAGCTTCTTCACGAAATACGTGGAATACGACTTCACGGCCGATCTCGAAGAAAAGCTCGACCGGATCTCGGCTGGCGAACTCAACTGGAAGCAGGTTCTTCGCGATTTCTGGAAGGATTTCTTCTCGCAGATCGAAGACACCAAGGAACTGCGCGTCACCAACGTTCTGGACTCCTTGAACGAGGCGCTCGCGCCGCTGGTCTTCCCCAAGCGTGAGGACGGCAGCGATCCGCGCATCTGCCAGGTCTGCGGCACCGGCAACTTGTCGCTGAAACTCGGCAAGTATGGTGCCTTCGTCGGCTGCTCGAACTATCCGGAATGCAACTATACCCGCCAGCTCTCCTCTGAGAATGGCGGAGAGGCCGAAGGCGTTGCGCTGAACGAGCCGAAGAACCTCGGCACCGATCCGACCACCGGCGAGGAACTGACGCTACGCTCTGGCCGTTTCGGACCCTATATCCAGCGCGGCGACGGCAAGGAGGCCAAGCGCTCATCCCTTCCCAAGGGCTGGAAGCCCGAAGATATCGACTATGAGAAGGCGATGGCACTGATCTCGCTGCCGCGCGACATCGGCAAACATCCGGAATCCGGCAAGATGATCTCTTCCGGGCTCGGTCGCTATGGGCCATTCCTGCTGCATGATGGCACCTATGCCAATCTGGAGAGCATCGAGGACGTCTTCTCGGTCGGCCTCAACCGCGCCGTGACGCTGATTGCTGAAAAGCAGGCCAAGGCACCAGGCGGAGGCCGCGGAACGCCGGCGGCACTGAAGGAACTCGGCGATCATCCCGATGGCGGTGCGATCACCGTTCGCGACGGACGCTACGGTCCCTATGTCAACTGGGGCAAGGTCAATGCGACCCTGCCGAAGGGCAAAGATCCGCAGGCGATCACTGTCGAGGAAGCCCTGGCGCTGATCGTGGAAAAGGCCGGCAAGGCTCCCGCCGGCAAGACCAAGGCCAAGGCGGCGGCCAAGCCGAAGGCTGCCGCGGCGGAAGCCAAGACAACGAAGACTGCCGCAAAGCCGAAGGCGACCAAGGCAAAAGCACCGGCGAAAACGAAAAAGAGCTGAGAGTGGCGAGAAACCCGCGCGAGACTACGAAACCCATGGGCAAACGCCCGGGAAAGATCAGCCGCGCGAGCAGGGAAGCTGCGCCCGAGCCGTTGAATATCACGCACGGCGTCCTGCCGCCGCGCGAGGTCATCCTGCGCTTCATTGCCGAACATCCGCAGAAAGCCTCCAAGCGCGAACTCGCAAAGGCCTTCGGGCTGAAGGGTGAAAGCCGTGTCGAGCTCAAGCATCTGCTGCAGGAGCTGGAGCAGGAAGGCATGCTGCAGAAGACCCGCAAGTCGCTGATCCGGCCAGGCGCGCTGCCGCCCGTCACCGTGCTCGACATCACCACCCGCGACAAGGACGGGGATCTGATCGGCCGGCCGGCCGAATGGCCGGAAGATCAGGGCGTGGCGCCTGCCGTCGCCATCCGCCAGCAATCTCCGGCGGGCCGCCAGGGCAAGGGCAAGTCGCCCGTTGCCGGCCTCGGCGACCGCGTCCTCGCCAAGATATTCCCGGCCGTCGACCGGGGCGGACCGGCCTATACCGCCCGCATCATCAAGGTGATCGACAAGCGGCGCGGCGCGACCATGGGCGTCTTCAAGGACGCGCCCGGAGGTGCCGGACGCCTGCTGCCGATCGACCGACGCGGCGAGGAAATGGTGATCGATCCCGACTACAAGGGCAATGCCAAGGACGGCGATCTGGTCGAGGTAGAGATTGCTCGTCTCGGCCGTTTCGGCCTGCTCCGCGCCAAGGTTCTCTCGGTCGTCGGCTCGGTTGGCTCGGAAAAGGCGATCTCGATGATCGCCATCCATGCGCATGGCATTCCGCATGTTTTCCCGCCGGCCGCCGTCGCAGAGGCGGATGATGCCACGCCTGCCACCATGTCGCATCGCGAAGACTGGCGCGACATGCCGCTGATCACCATCGACCCTGCCGATGCCAAGGACCATGACGACGCGGTCTATGCCGAGAACGACCCATCGGAAGACAATGCGGGCGGCGTCATCATCACCGTCGCCATTGCCGACGTCTCCTGGTATGTGCGGCCGAAATCGCCGCTCGACCGCGAAGCGTTGAAGCGCGGCAATTCAGTCTATTTCCCCGATCGCGTCGTGCCGATGCTGCCGGAGCGCATCTCCAACGATCTCTGCTCGCTGAAGGAGGGTGTCGACCGCCCTGCCCTTGCCGTGCGCATGGTCTTCTCGAAGGAAGGCCGCAAGATCGGCCACACCTTCCACCGCATCATGATGAAGAGTGCTGCCAAGCTCTCCTACCAGCAGGCACAGGCAGCAATCGACGGCAAACCCGACGACAAGACCGGCCCGATGCTGGAGCCCATCCTGAAACCGCTGTGGCACGCTTACGAGACGATGAAGCGTGGCCGTGAGCGGCGACAGCCGCTCGAGCTCGACATGCCCGAGCGCAAGATCCTGCTGAAGCCCGACGGCACCGTCGACCGGGTCTTCGTGCCGCCACGCCTCGACGCGCACAAGCTGATCGAGGAAATGATGATCCAGGCGAATGTCTCGGCTGCCGAGACACTGGAGAAAAAGCGCCAGCTGCTGATCTATCGCATCCACGATGCACCGACGCTCGCCAAGCAGGAAGTGCTGCGCGAGTTTCTCGCCACCCTCGGCATCTCGCTCCCCAAGGGCGGCAATGTGCGCGCCAACAGCTTCAACGGCATTCTCGCCAAGGCGGACGGCACCGCCCACCAGACCATGGTCAACGAAATGGTTCTGCGCTCGCAGAGCCAGGCAATCTATAGCCCCGATAATATTGGTCACTTCGGCCTGAACCTGATGAAGTATGCGCACTTCACATCTCCGATCCGCCGTTATGCCGATCTTATCGTGCATCGTGCGCTCGTCGGCTCGCTCGGCTTCGGCGAAGGCGGCATCACACCGGAAGAGGAGGCAACGCTCGACGATATCGCGGCCGAGATCTCCACCTTCGAGCGCCGCGCCATGGCCGCCGAGCGCGAGACGGTCGATCGCTTGATCGCTCATCATCTTGCCGGCCGCATCGGCCAGGAATTCGAAGGACGCGTTTCGGGCGTCACCAAATCAGGCCTGTTTATCCTGTTGCCGGACTATGGCGCGGATGGTTTCATCCCTATATCTACGCTCGGCACCGACTACTTCATTTATGACGAGGCGCATCAGGCTCTGAGCGGTGAAAAAACCGGGCTCGGCTATCGTCTTGGCGATAATGTGACCGTGCGACTGGCAGAGGCCATCCCGCTTGCGGGTGCCTTGCGTTTTGAAATGCTGAGCGAAGGACGCAAGATGCCAACGGCAGTGCGCTCCTTCCACAAGGCGGGACGGCGCGACGTAAGCCGCGCCCGCAAGAAGATCGGAACGAGGCAGCCGCGCGGGCGGCGCTGAAGCAATTCCGGCAAAAGTGCGCAGCGGTTTAGCGTCTGGAGTTGCGTGAAGAGAAAGAGACAGGGTCTTTCCATCTTTCGAAGAAAGATGGAAAGACCCTGGTTCCGGGAAGGGAAAGATCGATGAGCACACCGACAGACGAGGTCGTCCGCTACGGGGATACGCCCGATGCCGAGCGCCCGCTCGGACGCTCCATCATGCGCGGTATGCTGAACCGCTGTCCGGCCTGCGGCAGCGGCAAGCTGTTCCGCGCCTTCCTCAAGCCCGTCGATCACTGTGCGGCCTGCGGCGAGGCGATGTACCACCATCGCGCCGACGACCTGCCGCCCTATCTCGTCATTCTCGTGCTCGGCCACGTCGTCGTCGGCGGCTTCATGCTGACGGACACAGCCTTCGTGCTGCCGGTCTGGGTGCATCTCGCCATCTGGGCGCCGATTACCATCATCACCGCACTCGTCTCGATCCAACCGATCAAAGGTGGTGTCATCGGCCTGCAGTGGGCGCTGAAAATGCATGGCTTCGGCGGCCAGGACGACGAACCTGATGATTACGACGTATCCGGCCGGCAAGCTTGAACACCTTCACCTTACAGACATATTTCGCGTGTAGGGGCAGCGGTCAGAGCGCCATGGCCTGTAGCCGACTATCCGCAGCAGATCGACACGGTAATTATTTCTTGTACGGGGAAAGTTTACACTCAAGAAATCGCCGGCAGATGCCAGAATTATTATGAAACCCTGCCCGTCACCTGGATTTGGCATGCCTATGTCTTTCTATGTGGCACCAGACGGACGATTCGTCCGCATACTTCTCTAAGGATGGATAAATGTCTCAGCCGAGGAACGGCACACCGGGCGATGTCGAGGAAATCCATTGGCCTTCTCTGGTGGCTGCCGTCTCTTCCATCTCTGCCGTCGGCATAGCGATCGGCCTGGGACTGCCTCTTCTCAGCATCATTCTCGAAAAACGCGGCATTTCCTCCACTCTTATCGGCCTCAACACCGCAATGGCCGGGATCGCGGCGATGGCGGCGGCGCCGATCACCACCAAGCTCGCGCATCAATACGGCGTGGCACCCACCATGCTGTGGGCGGTATTGATTTCGGCGCTGAGCGCACTGGGTTTTTACTATGCGCAGGACTTCTGGATGTGGTTCCCGCTGCGCTTCGCCTTCCACGGCGCCACAACCACGCTCTTCATCCTCTCCGAATTCTGGATCAACGCCGCCTCGCCGCCTTCCAAGCGCGGATTCGTGCTCGGCATCTATGCCACGGTTTTGTCCATCGGTTTTGCCGCGGGACCGCTGATCTTCTCCTTGCTCGGCAGTGACGGCATCCTCCCCTTCCTGGTCGGCGCAGGCGCGATCCTGCTTGCCGCCATCCCGATCTTCATCGCCCGCTATGAAAGCCCTGTTCTCGACGAAAAGCCGGAGCTGCATTTCATGCGCTACGTCTTCCTGGTGCCGACCGCGACTGCAGCCGTCTTCATTTTCGGTGCGGTCGAAGCCGGCGGCCTCTCGCTCTTTCCGATCTTTGCGGTGCGCGCGCATTTCACCGAATCGCAGGCGGCCCTGCTGCTTACTATGATGGGTGTCGGCAACGTCATCTTCCAGATCCCGCTCGGGTTGCTTTCGGACCGCATCAAGGACAAGCGTCCCCTGCTGGCGCTGATGGCCCTGACCGGTTTCGTCGGCACGATGATGCTGCCGGTTCTCGTCAATAACTGGCTTCTTATGGCCGGCATCCTGTTGTTTTGGGGCGGCTGCGTCTCCGGCCTCTACACGGTTGGACTCAGCCATCTGGGCTCGCGACTGACAGGTTCGGACCTTGCGGCGGCCAATGCGGCCTTCGTTTTCTGTTATGCCGTCGGCACCGTTGCAGGCCCGCAGGTAATCGGCGCTGCCATCGACGTTGCCGGAAACAACGGTTTTGCCTATGCAATTGCCGGTTTCTTCGGGCTTTATGCCTTGCTCGCCGGCATAAGACTGCTTTTCATCGGAAAGCGGGCTTGACTTTTCGGGCCAGATTCGTAGTTTCGCGCCAGAATTTGCCGTGGAGCCTATCCGGCTTTCCACGGCTTTCATTTTCTTAAAGGCAGGACGACCATGGCCAAGGCTACCACTATCAAGATCAAGCTTCTGTCGACGGCCGACACCGGTTTCTTCTACGTCACGACGAAGAACAGCCGTACGATGACGGACAAGATGACGAAGACCAAGTACGACCCGATTGCCAAGAAGCACGTCGAGTTCAAGGAAACCAAGATCAAGTAATTACCTGATCTCACAGCTTTTTTCAAAAAGCGCGCGCCTCCGGGTTGCGCGCTTTTTGTTTGCACCGGACCTGCTGACGACAATGTTAGCGCAAACAAAGAAAAACGCCGCCCTTCCATCTTCGGGAAGTGACGGCGTTTTTACGAAAAGGGGGTCGGCCAGCATGCAAAACGGCACGAGGAACCGTTTTAAATTGCGTACCAGCCGACCGACCCCACGACCCAGGAGATGCGGCGGACCTGAGCATCATGGGGTATCGACAGCTCCTCCATGGGAGCGTTTTCTGTTCTGAGCCGATAATTTGCGCAAAAATGAAAGAAAATCAACAAATTCTTAATGGTAAAATTTCAAGGCATGATTCTATGGTTAAAAGTCCAGTTTTGGCACGTGTAAAACGGCATCCAATTCTCTTTTAGCAAGAGGACAATATTTGACCAAACCAAGAATTTCATAAATATATTGCAATAACATCATCACCCCTACCCTTACGTGAGGCACCGGCGTTACGTTTTCTGGAATACGATTTACGCGAACAAACCGCTCGGAAAGCTGTTATAGTCCGATCTTCTTTCTTCATTCCCTGCCTCTAGCTTTCGGGAGCAGGCGATACGCATTATCGGAAGAAACGCGCTTTAAAGTCCTTTTTTGGGCTATCGGGTTGAAAAACAAGCGTTCTCGTTGCGGCCGTCAATATTAAATATTCGTAAGGTTCAGTTACCGCCAGTGGATAACCGAAAGCGATGCGTTACGGCACATTGTGTGGTCAGGCGGCCGAGGCCACGACCCGGTTGCGCCCAGTGTTCTTCGCTTCATAAAGCGCAAGGTCTGCCTGTTTCATAAGCTGGTCGGGCGTTATGACCGAGGCGATACGCGAGGATATACCGAAAGAGGCCGTAATATTCAGAGTTTCGCCTGACGACTTCAGCAGGAAGGGTGTATTTTCGATGGCTGCGCGCAGGCGCTCGGCAACGGCCGCGGCAACTTCGGGCGAGGTGTCCGGCATGACGACGACAAATTCTTCCCCGCCGTAACGGCAGGCAAGATCAGCGCCGCGGACGCTCGAGCGCACGCGGTTTGCGAACTCCTTCAGCACCTGGTCGCCGCCATCATGGCCATAGGTATCATTGACCTGCTTGAAGCGATCGATATCGGTAATCAGGATCGAAAGCGGCCGACCCCGAGCCATCGAACGGTTGAAGAGCACGTTGAGATGGTTGTCGAGATAACGGCGATTGCTGAGACCGGTCAGTGGATCGGTGACGGCAAGCTCGATCGTCTGCTTGACACTGGCACGCAGGCGGTCGTTGTAACGCTTGCGGCGGATCTGCGTCAGGCTGCGGGCGACCAGCTCGTTCGGATCGACAGGGCGCACGATATAGTCATTGACGCCGAGATCGAGCGCGCGGATGACCATCTCGTCGGCGCCCTGCTCCGTGATGATCAGGATCGGCAAAAAACGGGTCCGCTCCAGCGAACGGAACTGCGAGCAGAGCCGCAGCGGGTCGTAATCATCGAAATTGGCGTTGACGATGACAAGTTCGAAGGCGCTCTCGGCCGCTTCGAAAAGGGCAGCCTGCGGATCGGAAATGGCGAGAACATCGGCGACAGGCTTTAGCGTCTTGATGATGCGTTCCTGCGAGTTGGCGCGGCTGTCGACCAGCAATACCTGCCCAGCCTCGTCGGAGCGTCCGTCGCCGGAGCGCATCAACTCATCCATGCCCATCGTATGGGCGGTCTCGGCACGCACGCGCAGTTCGTCGCTCAGCGTCTTCAGGCGCAGCAGGCTTTTAACGCGGGAGATGAGCTGCAGGTCGTTGACGGGCTTCGTCAGAAAGTCGTCGGCACCGGCCTTCAGTCCGCGTACGCGGTCGGCCGGCTGGTCGAGCGCGGTCACCATGACGACGGGAATATGCGCGGTCTTCGGATTGGCCTTCAGCCGCTCGCAGACTTCGAAACCGTCAATGCCGGGCATCATAACGTCGAGCAGGATGAGATCGACCTGGTTGCGGTCGCAGATCGCCAGCGCCTCGTAGCCGTCGGCCGCGGTCAACACGTCGAAATATTCCGCCAGCAGCCGCGCTTCGAGCAGCTTCACATTCGCCGGAATATCGTCAACCACCAGTATTCGCGCAGTCATGAATCTTTTTTCCGATGCCTCAGGCGTCGCCCAGATAAGTCTTGATCGTCTCAATGAATTTCGGAACGGAGATCGGCTTCGAGACATAGGCCTCGCAGCCACCCTGGCGAATCCGTTCCTCGTCACCCTTCATGGCGAAGGCGGTGACGGCAATGACTGGAATTACATGCAGCTCATCATCTTCTTTCAGCCATTTGGTGACTTCGAGGCCGGAAACTTCCGGAAGCTGAATATCCATAAGAATGAGATCGGGGCGATGTTTGCGCGCAAGATCAAGCGCTTCCATGCCGTTGCGGGTCTGGATCGTGGTATAGCCCGAGGCCTCGATGAGGTCGCGAAAGAGCTTCATGTTGAGCTCGTTATCTTCTACAATCATCACCTGTTTGGGCATGATCAGCTGTCCCTACGTCCGCTCTTGAAGCCAAATGTCCAGGATAAAGACATTAGCTGACAAATGGCTCCATGAAACCGATAGTGCAAGCTACCGGTATTTGGTTGAAGAAAAGGTAACTCGACCACCGCAATGCAAAGCAATTTCAAGACTTCGAAACAACTTGCGGCGACAGCCGATCCGCAAGAAACGGCCATCGCCGTCCTCGGCTGGCTTGCGAACGACCCTGAACTCTTCGGTCGCTTCCTTGCATTGACGGGCGTAGAACCGCAGCAAGTGCGCAACGCCATCAGCGATCCCGGCTTTCTCGCCGGCATGCTGGACTTCCTCATGAACCACGAGCCGACGGCGATCGCCTTCTGTGAGGCGACGAACACGACGCCGGAAGCGCTGACGGCGGCATGGCGCCACTTCTCGCCGCCCGGCCTCGACTCTGGGGAATACTGATCGTGAGCGACAGCGCCGAACTCGACATCTCGCATATCCGTCTTGGCGACCGGCCGCTCATCGTCTGCGATGTCGATGACGTCGTACTGCAATTCATCGATCCCTTTCAGTTATATCTCAAGAGCCTCGGCCACGAATTCCTGCCGCGCTCCTTCCGGCTTCACGGCAATATCATCTCGCTTGCCGACGGGTCTGCGCTCGAGGATCAGCATGTCAGCCGGCTGATCCTCGAGTTCTTCGAGGCCCAGGAAAGCTGGCAGACGCCCTTCGATCCTGTCGTTTCGACACTCGAACGCCTGTCTGATGATGCCGACGTCCTGTTCCTCACCGCGATGCCGCCGCAGTTTTCCGCCCATCGCCGCCGCCTCCTGGACCGCGCCGGCCTCACTTTCCCGCTGCTGGCCAGCGAACAGCCGAAAGGACCGATCGTGCAGGCGCTGCATGGCGGTCGCGACCTCCCGGTCGTCTTTATCGATGATATGGCGCGCAACCTGCATTCGGTGAAGGAGCATGTGAGTGATTGTTTGCTCATCCATCTCATGCCGGACTCGCCCGTTCATCGCCTCGCACCGGCGGCCGCTGAGGATATTAAGCGGGCGCGGGACTGGGCGCATGCCGCCATGCTCATTGACCAGCATCTTGCGGCGGACACCGTCAGGCGCGCAAATCCAGCCGCATGAGCGGCCGGCCGTCCTTGCGCCGCGCAATCGTTTCGAAACCGGCGGCATCGAAAATAGCCGTCGAGCCGACGCAGAGCGTGACGGATTTCGACTGCTTCACATGGTCGATCGGAGAGGCCTCCAGCCGCCGCGCACCCTGGCTATGGGCATAGTCGATCGCGCCGGCAAGCAACCTGTGACTGACCCCTTTCCCGCGCAGCTTCGGCAGCAGGAAGAAGCAGCTGACCGCCCAGATCGAGGGATCGTGCGCATCGCCCTCCTCCAACGGCCGCGAGACCGTGCGCGGCGAATTGAACTGCGGCACGTCATGACGCGGCCCCACCTGCACCCAAGCCACAGGCTCGCCTTCGACATAACAGAGGATGCCCGGCGGTGGTCCCGCCGCAATGCGGCCCTGCATGTGGGCCTTGCGCTCCGCGGGCTCCATCTTGGTGCGGACGGCATGCGGAAGGCGCAGCGCCACACACCAGCAATTATAGAAGGCACCCTGCGGGCCGAACAGCGTCTCGAAGTCACCCCAGCGTTCGGCGGTGACAGGCTCGAAACGAAGATCGATATCCACGGCCAAGCTCTCCTCCCTCTCTTGAGACTCGAAAGCTTAGGGCGTAATGTTGCGATGTTCAACCTTTGTTCTCACCATGACGCCTGCACCTGACAAGACACCCGGCTTCTGTCGCGACTGCCTTGCCGGGCAGAAGGGTGAGGCGCGCCGTTGCCATGCCTGCGGCAGCCCCCGCCTCGTGTGCCACAAAGAGCTCTATGACCTGACGCTCGCGCATATCGATTGCGACGCTTTCTATGCCGCCGTGGAGAAGCGCGACAATCCGGAGCTCGCAGACAAGCCCGTGATCATCGGCGGCGGCAAGCGCGGCGTCGTCTCTACCGCCTGTTATATTGCCCGCATCCATGGCGTCCGCTCGGCCATGCCGATGTTCAAGGCGCTGGAGGCCTGCCCACAGGCGATCGTCATTCGTCCCGACATGGAGAAGTATGTAAAGGTGGGCCGGCAGGTCCGTGCGCTGATGCAGGAGTTGACGCCGCTGGTGCAGCCGCTCTCCATCGACGAGGCTTTCCTGGAACTCGGCGGCACCGAGCGGCTGCATCACGATCCGCCGGCCCGCACACTGGCGAAGTTTGCCCGCCGCGTCGAGAAGGAGATCGGCATCACCGTTTCGGTCGGACTTTCGTATTGTAAGTTCCTCGCCAAAGTCGCCTCCGATCTGCAGAAGCCGCGCGGCTTTTCCGTCATTGGGCGCGAGGAAGCGGTCGAGTTCCTGGCGCCTCGCCCGGTAACGACCATCTGGGGTGTCGGCAAGGCTTTTGCCGCGACGCTCGAAGCAGACGGCATCCGCACGATCGGCCAGTTGCAGGGGATGGAGGAGAACGACCTGATGCGCCGTTACGGCAGCATCGGCCAGCGGCTGTCCCGCCTGTCACGCGGCATCGACGACCGCGAAGTGCATATCAACGATGCAGCAAAGAGCGTTTCCGCGGAAACCACCTTCTTCGACGATATCTCGCGTTATGACGATCTGGTGCCGATCCTGCGCAATCTCTCGGAAAAGGTCTCCTGGCGGCTGAAGAAGAACGGCATCGCCGGCCATACGGTCGTACTGAAGATGAAGACGGCCGATTTCAAATCCCGCACCCGCAACCGCCGCCTCGAAGACCCGACACAGCTTGCCGACAAGATCTTCCGCACCGGGATCGAGCTTCTGGAGAAGGAAGCCGACGGCACGAAATTCCGCCTGATCGGTATCGGCGTTACCGATCTCGGCGATGCCGGCCGCGCCGATCCGCCCGATCTCATCGACCAGCAATCCGGCCGGCGTGCGGCGGCGGAAGCTGCCATGGACAAGCTGCGCGACAAGTTCGGCAAGGGCACGGTCGAAACCGGCTACACATTCGGCGGCAAGGGCAACCGATAGCTACGCCAGCACGGTCTCCATCTCCTGAAGCGCTGCGTCCCGGTTCTTTATTGCCTGAGCATAGCCCGGATCGATCGCGAGCGCGCGGTCGTAGCTCTCCACCGCCTCGTCATGGCGTCCCAGCCGCCGCAGCACATTGCCGCGATTGTTGAAGGCGATGGCATGGCCAGCATCCAGCGCGATGGCCCGGTCGTAGCTTCCAAGCGCTTCTTCGAAATTCGAAAGACGCGCAAGAATATTGCCGCGATTGCAATAGGCCGAAGCGGAGACCGGTTTCACTTCGATCGCCTTGTCGACACAGTCCTTGGCTTCGCCGAGATCGCCTTTCTGCAGCAGCAGCAGCGCCAGATGCTGCAGAGCATCGAAATGCTCAGGCACGATCGCGATCACATCGCGGTAGCCCGCTTCCGCCGCGACGAGATCGCCGGCCCGGTGCCGTTCGGCAGCCGCGCTGAAATGGGCTGCGGGATCGCTCACCAGCCTCGGCCGCTGCGTTGCTTCTATTTTCGCCAGCAGTGAGGTTGCGGGCGCATGTGCATCGTCGACGACAAGGATCTGCCGGCAGCAGAGTTCTGCCGAGTCCGAGTTTCCACTTCTGAAAAAATGCACCGCCTGATGCATGGCGATATCCAGCGAGCGCGGGTCGAGGCGATCGCCGATATTGCGGCCGGAGAGCGTGGAGACCTGCAGCTTCTCAACGATATGATGTTCGGAGCCGAGGAGATCCTTGTAGCCGTAATTACCCGTGCCGAGGTCGTAGGTTCGGTAGCCATTCTCGATGCCCCAACGCATATTGTAGCAATGGAGCATGAAGCCGGGGCTGATCGAGCGGCGGAAAGTCAGGTCGCGGCTTCCGAGGAAGCACATCATCGATTTGCGGTGGGGATCCAGGAAGCTGATGAAGCTGCAGACCGGGTTGTCCTGATGCCAGAGGATCGGCATGAAGACCGAACCATCCTCTATGCAGGCCGGCAGCATGTGACGGCTGTTGTCGAGGATGAACTTGCCGTAGCGCGGCTGACGCTCACCCCACTGGACGTTCCACATCTCGTAGAAGATTTCGAGATCGCGCTCCATTGTCTCGGGTGTCACATGAGTGATGCGCAGCTCATTTTCCGGCGCGACGAGATCGCGCAGCGCCTTTCGCGCGTTGCGCCGCGTCTTGGCACCGATGCGCTCATCCAGGAAGGTTTCAAAGACCTCGCCAAGCGGGACGTAGACATAGACGTCATGGTCGATGTTTTCGCCATCAGCCGTGATATGCGGCCGGCGCGGGACCTTCCTCCTTGAGAATTCCGAGGCAGAAAAGCCCGCCAGAAACGTCTTCAGTCTCGCCTCGGACATATAGACATCATCAAGATCGAGATGTTTCCAATTGAAGCTCTGCAGGCATTCGGCGAAGGCGCCGAGCGCTGCCCCAGCGTCCTCAGGATGCGTCAGAAGGCCGTTATAGCCGGCATAGGGCATGCCGCCGAGGCGCACGATATTGCCAAGGCCCTGGCCTTCCTCGAAATCGACATGAAGCTGAATGGGAAGGAAAGCTACATAGCGGTCATCCGCCTGCTGCCGCTTGGCAGCAAGAACGAACCACAATGACCGCCGCTGCAGCCATTGCACCATCCAGTGCCAGGAAAGGAAATAGTGCCCTTCCGGGTCGGCGGCATAGACCTCGTTCCAGTTATCCTTCAGGGCATGCAGATCATCGAACGCAGAAACAATATCGACATGCATTTCCAAGTCTCCCCCAAGACTTCCTTTATTTTAGATTTGCATAAAATTGAATATCCCACAATCTCGTGATCAAAACGCGATGGCGTATTCAAGCCTTCGTTAAACTTCGCATGCTTAACTCGCGTGGTTTTTGTGCATGTGGTGTATTGCGTCATGTCTGTGCGTGTAGGTGTCCTTATCGGGTTGCTGTCGGCGACCGCCCTTGTCGATCCTGCTTTTGCAGCCGATGCGCGTACGCTGCAGATATTCGTTTCCAAGGACAGGCAATCGCTGACCGTCTATGACGGCGCGGAGGTCGTGGCGACCTCCAAAATCTCGAGCGGCAAGGACGGGCATACGACGCCGAGCGGCATCTTCTCCGTCATCGAGAAGCAGAGATACCATGAATCCAACATCTATTCGAATGCGCCGATGCCCTTCATGCAGCGGCTGACATGGTCCGGGATCGCGCTGCATGAGTCCAATTCCGTGCCGCGTTACCCGGCCTCGCATGGCTGCGTGCGCATGCCCGACGCCTTTGCGAAATCGCTCTACAAGATGACCGAGATGGGCGTACCCGTCATCATCACCGACAGTGAACTGACGCCCGAGCCGATCGACCATCCAACACTTTTCCATCCCGACCGGCCCGAGCCGTCACCGCTGCTTTCCGACGTCGAGCTTCGCCCGGCCATCGGCGATGCGAAGACGCAGGTGCAGGTCGCCATGAACGAGACGACGGCTGCCCTGCCGATGCCGATGATCCAGCTGCAGGCGCCTGCTGCGGATAGCGCGCCGATCAGCATGCTGATTACGCGTCGGACGCTGCGTGAAAACGTCATCGACATCCAGACCCTGCTGAACCAGCTCGGCTTTGCTGCCGGCGAGCCTGATGGGCTGGCCGGTCCTGCGACCGTTCAGGCCATCAATGCCTTCAAGGCGCTGCGGCCAACGGAATTTGCCCGTGACAAGGGCTTGGTCACTGATACTCTCCTTAAGGAAGTTTACGCTGCGGCAGGCAAAGGCGAGCCTCCGAATGGCGTCATCATGGTACGGCAGGATTTCAAGCCGCTCTTCGAGGCGCCCATTACCATCGCCGATCCGGGTCTTGCTCTCGGCACGCACTTCTTCTCGCTGCATTCAGTCGATGAGGCGGCCGGTACAGCCGATTGGCTGGGCGTCACGCTGGAAAATAATCTCTCTCGCGAAACGGTGAAGCGGCTCGGTATCGCCAATCAGGAAAGCTCCATCATCAGCGGCCGTCCTATCGCGAGGGCGCTCAGCCGCATCTCGATGTCAGAAGAGACCCGTCACCGGATCGACGCACTGATCTCGCCCGGCTCGACACTGACAATCACAGATACCGGCCTCGGTTCCGAAACCGGCGAGGGCACGGAATTCATCACCATCACTCGCGAGAGCTGAGACCTACCAAAGCTTCTCGCTGGCGCGCTCGTCATAGCTTCGGCGGGCGGAGATGATCTTCGCCTGGTTCGTTTCCGTCCAGACGACGAGCGCCTTGATGGTCTCATGCAGCGTGCAGCCGAGTTCCGTCAGAGCATAATCGACCCTTGGCGGCACCACTGGATAGACTGTCCGCTCGATCAGCCCGTCGCGCTCGAGTTGGCGCAAGGTCGTCGTCAGCATGCGCTGGCTGATGCCATCGATGCTCTTGCGCAATTCGGTAAAGCGCAGAGTGCGCTTTTCAAGCAATGCAATAACCAGCAGCGACCATTTGTCGGCGATGCGATCCAAAATCTGACGCACCTCGCATTCCTCCCGCGCATCCCACTGGTGGATGTCGTAGTCGCGCTCGGTGCTGCAGCAGTCACTCGGTGAGTTTGAAGTGCCTTCTTCCATGGGTTCGAACCATGCCTTATGCCGGCCTTGGTTACAATAGGGAACCGAGGATCATAATGTAACCATTCTCGCTCTTCCCTGCTTCACGGACAAGGAAATCATGATGTCTACAAGTCCTCCACTTACGGCGGAGAGCGGAAGAATGAGCCGCAGTGCTGCCGGCATGCTCGCCGTTCTCTGCGGCGCGATCTTCCTCGAAGGCGTCGATGCGGCCATGCTCAATATCGCGCTGCCCTCGATCCGGGCCGAGCTTGGCCTTTCGACCACGACGCTGAGCGCCGTTGTTTCGGCCTATGTACTTGCTTATGCCGGCCTGATGCTGCTCGGTGGGCGAGTCGCCGACATGTATGGCAAGCGCAAGGTCTTCCTGACGGCGCTGAGCGTATTCCTGCTCTTCTCCGGCCTCGGTGGTTTTGCGACCGAAGGCTGGATGCTGCTGACGGCCCGGTTCGTGACGGGAGCAGCGGCCGCCTTCATGACACCCGCTGGACTCGCGCTCATCAATGGCAGCTTTCCCGAAGGGTCACAGCGCAACAGAGCCGTGCTGATCTATGCCGGCACCGCCTCGGCCGGCTTCTCGCTCGGGCTCGTCATCGGCGGGCTTTTGTCGGCCGTCGGCTGGCGATGGGTGTTCTTCGCGCCGGTCATCTTCTCCGCCATTCTGCTGCTTGCCGGCATGAAGCTGATCGTGGAGGACAGGCAAGAAACCGTCCCGCGCCAGAGGTTCGACATTGCCGGCGCGCTGACCCTGACCGGCGCCATGCTGCTTGCCGCCTATACGCTGACACGGCTGGAGCATGCGACCAACGACCTGACCTGGACGATCGCTGCGGCAGCGGCAAGCGCGGTGCTTTGGCTTGCCTTCATACTCATTGAGCGTCATTCACGTGCACCGCTCGTGCGTCTTGGGATCTTCCGGTCTGCCGGGCTGGTGCAATCGAACCTCGGAGCGATGCTCTTCACCGGTGCCTTCTTCGGCTTCCAGTTCATCGTCTCGCTCTATCTGCAGGAACTGCTGGGCTGGTCCTCATTCGAAACCAGCCTTGCCCTGATCGTCATCGGCATGGACGCCATTCTCGCACCGCTACTGACGCCTCTGCTCGTCGAGCGCTTCGGCAATGGACGCGTGGTGCTTGGCGGCTTTGCACTCGCTGTTGCGGGCTACGCGCTCTTTCTCCGCATGGGGCTCGACTGGACCTATGCGGCGATGCTGCCATCGACGACCCTTCTTGGCCTTGCCTTCTCGCTCGGCTACGGCCCACTGACGATCATCGCGACTGATGGCATTGCCGAAAACGAACAGGGGCTGGCGAGCGGACTGGTGAACACCTCATTCCAGTTCGGCGCAGCACTCGGCCTCTCCGCCGTCGGCGCTGTCGGCACACTTGCTCTCGGCGAGGGTGAAAGTCCGTCCGAACGGCTGGAGGCTCTGCGGACAGCTTTGCTGGTGCCGGTCGCGGCGACGTTGATCGGCATGGTCATCATGGGATTCGGCAGAGGTCGCTGTGCCGACGCATCCTGCCGATTGCAGGCCGGCTGAAAGCAACGGCAACCGGCGCACAGCCGGTCGCCCCTTCCACTAGACGAGTTCGACGTCGACGACGCCAGGGGCAGCCCGCAAGGCCGCGGCGATCTCCGGCGTGATGCGGTACTTGTCCTGCAACACCACCTCGACCTCGCGCTTGCCCTCTTCCTTGATGACGATGAAGGAGACGAGGCCGTCGCCCTTGGCGTTCAGATGTGCTGCGACAGCGCGCAGCGGGCCTGAGTCGCGGACATAGACGCGCAGCGCCTTCTGCATCTGCAGCGACTTTTCCTCCAGCGACTGGATGGTCTGCAAACGCAGGCTGACACCTTCCGGTCGCTCCTCGCCGATCGCGGTGATGACGAAGGACTTTCCGGGCTCCAGTATGTCACGATACTGGTTCAGCATTTCGGAGAAGAGCACGGCTTCGTACTGGCCGGAGGAATCCGAAAAGACGATGATGCCCATCTTGTTGCCGGTGCGTGTCTTGCGCTCCTGCTTGGAAATCACCGTACCCGCCAGTCGCCCGTTCGCAGCACCCTGCTTCACCGCCGTCGAGAAGTCCGCGAAGGTCTGGACGCGCATCTTCTGGAGGATGTTGTTGTAGCTGTCGAGCGGATGGGCGGTCAGGTAGAAGCCCAGCACCTGGAATTCCTTGAGCAGCCGCTCCGAGGCAAGCCACGGCGAGAATGGCGGCAGGGCGATCTTTTCCGGACCTGAGGACAGCGCCCCGCCGAAGATATCGGACTGACCGCTCAGCTTGTTTTCCTGGGCGCGCTGCGCATAGCCGAGCACGCGGTCGAGGCCGGCTGAAAGCTGGGCGCGATCCAGATTGAAGCAATCAAAGGCGCCGGCATAGATCAGGCTTTCCAGCACGCGGCGGTTCACCTGACGCGGATCGATACGCAGGCAGAAATCCTCGATGCTGGCGAAGGGTTTGTCGCCGCGCATTTCGACGATGTGATCCACGGCGGATTCGCCGACGCCCTTGAGAGCCGCAAGTGCGTAGTAGATACGGTTGTCGCCGGTCTCGAACTGACGGAAGGAGGTCTGGACGGAGGGCGCGATGACGTCGATACCAAGGCGCTTGGCATCCTGACGGAAGTCGTTGACCTTTTCGGTGTTCGACATATCGAGCGTCATCGAAGCTGCCAGAAACTCGACCGGATAATGCGCCTTCATATAGGCCGTCTGATAAGAGACGATGGCGTAGGCGGCAGCGTGCGATTTGTTGAAGCCGTAGTTTGCGAACTTTGCGAGCAGTTCGAAGATGTTGTCGGCCTGCGGCTTCGACACGCCGTTCTTGACTGCACCGTCAACGAAGCGCTCGCGCTGCTGGTCCATTTCGGCCTTGATCTTCTTACCCATGGCGCGGCGCAGAAGATCGGCTTCACCGAGCGAATAGCCCGACAGGACCTGGGCGATCTGCATCACCTGTTCCTGGTAAACGATAACGCCCTGCGTTTCCTTGAGAAGATGGTCGATCGTCGGGTGGATCGATTCCAGCTCTTCGTCACCGTGCTTGCGGGCATTGTAGGTCGGAATATTCTCCATCGGGCCGGGACGGTAGAGCGCCACGAGCGCGATGATGTCTTCGATGCAGTCCGGCTTCATGCCGATCAGCGCCTTGCGCATGCCCGCACTTTCAACCTGGAACACGCCGACCGTCTCGCCGCGCGCGAGCATCTCGTAGGTCGTCTTGTCGTCAAGCGGGATCTTGGCGAGATCGACCTCGATGCCGCGCTTCTTGCAGAAGTCGACGGCGACCTTGAGCACGGTCAGCGTCTTCAGGCCAAGGAAGTCGAACTTCACGAGGCCGGCCTGCTCCACCCACTTCATATTGAACTGGGTGACCGGCATGTCGGAGCGCGGATCGCGATACATCGGCACGAGCTTCGACAGCGGACGGTCGCCGATCACGATACCGGCGGCATGGGTCGAGGCGTGCCGATAGAGGCCTTCGATCTTCTGGGCGATATCCAAGAGGCGCGCGACGACCGGCTCCCTGGCCGCTTCTTCCTGCAGCTTCGGCTCCTCCTCGATCGCCTTGGACAGAGGCGTCGGGTTTGCCGGGTTGTTCGGCACCAGTTTGCAGATCTTGTCGACCTGGCCATAGGGCATTTCCAGCACGCGGCCGACGTCGCGCAATGCGGCGCGCGCCTGCAGCGAACCGAAAGTGATGATCTGCGCCACCTGCTCGCGGCCGTATTTCTGCTGCACATAACGGATCACCTCTTCGCGGCGATCCTGGCAAAAGTCGATGTCGAAGTCCGGCATCGAGACGCGTTCCGGATTGAGGAAACGTTCGAAGAGCAGCGAGAAGCGCAGCGGATCCACGTCAGTAATCGTCAGTGCGTAGGCGACCAGTGAGCCCGCACCCGAACCGCGGCCGGGACCGACCGGGATATCATGCTGTTTGGCCCACTTGATGAAGTCCGCAACGATCAGGAAGTAGCCGGGGAACTTCATGCGCTCGATAACGCTGAGCTCGAATTCCAGCCGCTCGCGGTAATCCTTCTCCTCGTAGCCGGCCGACATGCCGAGCGTGGCCAGACGCATATCGAGCCCCTCCTGTGCCTGGCGGCGCAGTTCGAGCGCCTCGGCGCGTTCGGCCTCCTCGGGATCGTCTGTCGCTCCGGTGAAGCGCGGCAGGATCGGCTTGCGGGTCTTCAGAACGAAGGAGCAGCGCCGGGCGATCTCGACGGTATTTTCCAACGCCTCCGGGAGATCAGCGAAGAGCTTTTCCATCTCCGCACGGCTCTTCAGGTAGTGATCCGGGGAGAGACGGAAACGGCTGTCGTCGGACACGATGGCGTTATGGGCGACCGCCATCAGCGCGTCGTGGGCGTCGTAATCGTCGCGTGTCGGGAAGAAGGCCTCGTTGGTCGCCACCAGCGGCAGATCGTGCTTATAGGCAAGGCCGACAATTTTCTGTTCGTGCCGCTTGTCGTAGGTTCCGTGCCGCTGCAACTCAACATAGAGCCGGTCACCGAAGAGGCGCTTCAGCGCCAGCAGCCGCGTCTCTGCCGCAGCAGCATGGCCGTCCTTAAGCGGCATGTCGACAGGGCCGGTCGAGGCACCCGTCAAAGCGATCAGCCCCTCGGTACCGATTTCCTCCAGCCAGGAGGAACGGATATGGACAGCCTGATTGCTCTCGCCGCCGAGATAAGCGCGGCTGACGAGATCGACCAGCCGCTCGTAACCCGCATCCGTAGCAGAGAGAAGCACGATCGAAGGCAATTTGACCAGCGCCTGCTGGCCGCCCCGCTTCTCGGTTTCGAGACCATCTTCCATATCGATCGACACCTGGCAGCCGATGATCGGCTGCAGCCCGTCATCCATCGCTTTCTGGGAGAACTCCAGTGCAACGAAAAGATTGTTGGTATCGGTGATGGCAATCGCCGGCTGGCTGTCGCCCGCTGCCTTGTAGAGGATCTTTTTGAGGGGCAATGCGCCTTCGAGCAGCGAATAGGCAGAGTGAACCCTCAGATGAACGAAGCCCGGCTTGCCGCCGATCGCACCCTGTTCCGCATCCGCCATAACATGCCCTTCCAACTGCCTCAATGAAGAGTGCGCATTGTCGGCATTGAAGGCGATTCTGTCCAGAAAAAGTCCCACTCCGGGATCGCATGACTGCCATGCAATCCCCTGAAATTCTTACATTGCCATGACGATCAGCGAGAAGCTGGCAATGAACATTGCGATGGAGGTGAATGCTGCGATATCACGGATCATGTCAGTCATTTGGCTCTCCTTTGCTCTTATGTTTTTACTTTGTTCCATGTATGTTCTATTGTCAACAGGGTTACCCCCCGCTTCTGCGGGACATGGTTAACATCGGAGCATCTGGACGATGGACACGCAGGAACTCAACGGCTTCATCGTCGAAGCCAAATCGCAGACTTATGTCGCCGGAGCGAAGGCGCAGCCGTCCTACCGGATCGGCGCCCATGATATCGGCTACAAGCGCGGGATCTGGCGCTATCTCGACAGCTACTTCGGCGGCACGGATTTCGCAGGTCAGGAGGTGGTCTGGCTGGAAGAAAAGCCGGTCTGGGCGATGAACTATTTCGGGCGGATCATCGAGCCCGAGATCATCGACGGGACTGTCGCAGGCACCATCATTAGCGCAGCGTTGTCACAGCTCTACAAGCAGGGCCGCTTCCTCGGCGGCATGATCTTCGATCATTCGCTGGGGCGCTATATCGATACGAGCGAAGGCGACTGCACGCATTTCCGTGGTCACGAATTCATTCTCGTGGATGGTCAAAAGGCCTATGAGCTCGATTATCGCGGCGGGCTGATTATCCCCTGATAATCAGAAATCCACGACCTTGCCGTCGGAGATCGTTACGCGCCGGTCCATGCGCCGGGCAAGCTCGTGGTTGTGGGTGGCGATCAGCGCGGCAAGGCCGGACTGGCGCACCAGGGCCTCCAGAGCGTCGAAGACATAGCTGGCGGTCTCCGGGTCGAGGTTGCCGGTCGGCTCATCGGCCAGAAGCAGGCTTGGCGCATTGGCGACGGCGCGGGCGATCGCCACACGCTGCTGCTCGCCACCGGAAAGCTCGCCCGGGCGATGCGTACCGCGGTGGCCGATGCGCATGTAATCCAGAAGCTGCTTTGCCCGCTCGCTCGCCTCCTTCCAGGAGAGGCCGGCAATGAGCTGCGGCATCATGATGTTTTCCTCAGCCGAGAATTCCGGCAGAAGGTGATGGAACTGATAGACGAAGCCGATCTCGCCGCGGCGGATAGCCGTGCGCTTGTCATCGGAGAGGCCATCACAGGGACGGCCATTGACCGTTACTTCGCCGCCATCGGGATGTTCCAGCAGGCCCGCGACATGCAAAAGCGTCGACTTGCCGGTGCCCGATGGCGCCACCAGCGCCACCATCTCACCGCTCGTCAGCGAAAAATCCGCCCCCTTGAGGATGGTCAGCAGCGTTTCGCCCTGCCCGTAATGGCGCTCGACGCCCGAAAGCTTGAGAACGACGTTGCGTTTCATAAATGCGGCATTCCTTGGATTTGGCCTTGGATCATGCGTGATCTTGGATCACGGCCTTATTCGTAACGGAGGGCCTGAACGGGGTCGAGGCGGGAGGCACGCCAGGCCGGGAAGATCGTCGCGATGAAGGAGAGCGTCAGCGCCATGACCACAACGGAAACCGTTTCGCTGATATCCATTTCCGCCGGCAACTGGCTGAGGAAATAGAGTTGTGGATCGAAGAGCACGGTGCCTGACACCCACGAGAAGAACTGCCGGATGGATTCGATATTGACGCAGACGAGTACGCCCAGCAGCACGCCGGCGATCGTGCCGACAATGCCGATAGCAGCCCCCGTCATGAAGAAGATGCGCATGATGGCGCCGGCGCTCGCACCCATGGTGCGCAGGATCGCGATATCGCTGCCCTTGTCCTTCACCAGCATGATGAGGCCGGAGATGATGTTGAGCGCGGCAACAAGCACGATCAGCGTCAGGATCATAAACATGACATTGCGCTCCACCTGCAGGGCAGAGAAGAAAGTCTGGTTGCGCTGGCGCCAGTCGGTGATGAGTATCTGCCGACCGGCCGCCTCCTCCACCTTGGGCCTCAGATTGTCGATATCATCAGGGTTATCGACGAAGAGCTCGATCGACTGCACCAACCCGTCCGCGTTGAAATAGAGCTGCGATTCCTCAAGCGGCATGTAGATGATCGAGGAATCGTATTCGGACATGCCGATCTCGAAGAGGCCGGAAATCTTGTAGGATTTGATGCGTGGATTGACGCCCATCGGCGTCACGTCCCCCTCCGGTGACGTCAACGTAATGAGGTCGCCGACCCGCAGGCCGAGCTGGTCGGCCATGCGCGTGCCCATCAAGACGCCGTCGCCCGCAGCAAAACCCACCATGTCGCCGGACTTGATGTTGTCGGAAACTGCTTTGAGTTTGGTTAGGTCTTCAGCTCGTGTGCCGCGCACGAGCGCGCCAGTGCTGCCGCCCGTCTGCGAAGAGGCCAACACCTGGCCTTCCACCAACGGCAGTGCCATCTTGATGCCGGGTACGGCTTCGAATTTCTTCACGAGATCGGCATAATCGGTGAAGGGACCATCGACCGGCTGGATGATCATGTGGCCGTTGATGCCAAGGATGCGGGAGACGAGTTCCGTGCGGAACCCGTTCATGACGGCCATGACGATGATGAGCGTCGCAACGCCCAGCATGATGCCGACGAAGGAGAAGCCGGCGATGACCGAGATGAAGGCCTCCTTGCGGCGGGCGCGCAGATAGCGCCACGCCACCAGGCGTTCGAAGGTGGAAAATGGCTTGCCAGCCGGACCCAAGCCGGATTTGGAACTCCGGTCCACTGCTGCCTCTGCCATTTCGCCTCCGTCTTTCTTAAGCCACGAACCTGTTGATCGCCGCCTCGATGGTCATCGTTTCGCGGGCGCCGGTCTTGCGGTCCTTCACTTCCACTTCGCCGTTCGCGACCGCGCGCGGACCGGCAATGATCTGGTACGGCACGCCGATCAGATCGGCGGTCGCAAACTTGGTACCCGCGCGGTCGTCCGTATCGTCATAGAGCACGTCCTTGCCCGCCTTGGTCAGCGCCGCGTAAATCAGCTCGCAGGTACCGTCGCAGGCCTCGTCGCCGGCCTTCATGTTGATAACAACGACATCGAAGGGTGCGACCGACTCCGGCCAGATGATTCCGTTCTCATCATGCGATGCTTCGATGATGGCGGGAACAAGGCGCGTCGGGCCGATACCGTAGGAACCCATGTGAACGAAATGTTCCTTGCCATCCGGACCCTGTACCTTTGCCCCCATCGGCTCGGAATACTTCGTACCGAAGTAGAAAATATGGCCGACTTCGATGCCGCGTGCAGAAAGACGCTCGCCTTCCGGAATGGCGTTGAAGGCCGCCTCGTCGTGCATTTCCGAGGTCGCGGCATAAAGCGACGTCCACTTGTCGAAAATCGCCTTCAAGCCGTCGACGCTGTCGAAATCCGTGCCTTCGGCGGGAATATCGAAATTGACGAAATCCTTGTGGCAGAAGACCTCGGACTCGCCGGTATCGGCAAGGATGATGAATTCGTGGCTGAGATTGCCGCCGATCGGGCCGGTATCGGCACGCATCGGAATGGCGCGCAGACCGAGACGGTCGAAGGTGCGCAGATAGGCGGTGAACATCTTGTTGTAGGAATGCTCGGCGCCTTCACGCGTCAGGTCGAAGGAATAGGCATCCTTCATCATGAATTCGCGCGAGCGCATGGTGCCGAAGCGCGGACGGATCTCGTCACGGAACTTCAGCTGGATGTGATAGAGATTGAGCGGCAGGTCCTTGTAGGACTTCACGGAGGAACGGAAGATATCCGTGACCATTTCTTCGTTGGTCGGACCGTAGAGCATGGGCCGGTCCTGACGGTCCTTGATGCGCAGCATCTCCTTGCCGTAGGCGTCGTAACGGCCACTCTCCTGCCAAAGCTCGGCCGACTGCAGGGTCGGCATCGAAAGCTCGATGGCGCCCGCGCGGTTCTGTTCTTCGCGGATGATGTTGTTGACCTTGTCCAGCACCTTCTTGCCGAGCGGCAGCCAGGAATAGATGCCCTGCGACTGCTGGCGGATCATGCCAGCGCGCAGCATCAGCCGGTGGGAGACGATTTCCGCCTCCTTGGGATTTTCCTTGAGGATGGGTATGAAGAAGCGGGACAGACGCATGGCGGATTCCGGTACAGTTGAGACGCCGCTTACCCAAGCGGAATCGACGGTCTTTGATAAAGATGGGAGCGTTCATAGCCGCTTCGCGGCAGGAAAGAAACCCGCGAGCGACGCGAGCAGCCTCCCGCAGACGCATGTTAGCGCCCATAAATTCAGCAGGCGCAAAAAAGCGCGTATTTATAAGGATTTGAAGGTAAATCTTGTCAACAGAAAAATTTTGCGTGAGTGTAGCAAAAATGCAAAAAAAGCTGATGACAAAGCACAATCTTTGAGCTAGCTTCAGCTCACAAAACAGGCAAGAAGGTTAAATTCTTGCCGAATTCGCGGTCAAGTCTTGGGAGGATCAGATCTTAGGCGCGCTTGTCGCTGCCCCGGTAACGGTTAAGGATCACGCGATACTTAAAACAAGGCTTTCAGCCTTGTTTTTTTTTGCTTTTTCGGCTCCTAGCTGTCCCGAAAATCAAGCCCTCTTACGTTAGGTGAGCCCGCTTTCCGTTACGCAAGCTCTTTGCCTCACTTGCGTGACGTGCGTATGACAGGTTTTTCGCGGTTGCGTTTACATTTGCTCAAAGTTTGAGCAAAAGACATCCCTAATAGAAGCTAGGCCCTATTTGTGGAAGTGCGTCGAAGCCGAAACCGAAATAAGTCGAGCAGACGTACCAGATGCCGTAAATGGCGCCGGAGACGAGCGTCGTTAGAGAGAAGACGAAAAGCGGACGAAAGCGCGTCGGAGCGCTTGGAACCGTGCCAAGCACGATGTCATTGTCCTCCGCCTGCGTGCGCAGGCCGATCGGCAGGACAGCAAAAAGCGTGATCCACCAGATGATGAAGTAGACTGCGAATCCCTGGAGGAAGGCCTGAAACATGTTGGTTCCCGTCGATATGCGCCTTACAGCATCGGCCCGAAAATCGGAATCGATTTTCGGAAAGCCTGATGCGTCGTTTCAAAGAGGTAGAGCGTCCTTTGTGCGTCCGAATGGACGCACGGCGCTCCAGCGCTTCGTTTTGCGTGCTTATAAGCGGGAATGCTGGCCAATTCAAAGGCTGTGGATAATTTAGGTCACTCTGCCGCAGCGCGATCAGACCTGCTCCAGCTCAATAAGCGTCCCGAAGAAATCCTTCGGATGAAGGAAAAGCACGGGCTTGCCATGAGCACCGATCTTTGGCTCGCCGTTGCCAAGCACTCTCGCTCCTGACGCCGTAAGCCGGTCTCGGGCGGCGAGGATATCCTCGACCTCGTAGCAGATGTGGTGCATACCGCCGGCGGGGTTCTTCTCGAGGAAGGCCGCAATCGGCGAGGCGTTACCGAGCGGCTCCAGCAACTCCACCTTGGTATTCGGCAGTTCCACGAAGACGACCGTGACACCATGCTCCGGCAGCGCCTGCGGCTCGGAGACCACGGCGCCCAGCGTGTCACGATAGCTTGCGGTCGCAGCAGAAAGATCGGGCACGGCGATGGCGATATGGTTCACCCGGCCGAGCATCGTTCAGACCCTGGTGATGAAAACGGTGACGACGGGCTTCTTGCCCCAGATGTGATTGGCGGCAGCGCGCACGGCGCGGCGCACGGCCTCCTGTACCATGTCGATATCCTTCCGGCGGGCGCGTGGAATGCTCTCAAACGCACCGATCGCGGCGTCGAACAATCCATCTTCCATATCCTCGCCCTCGTCATCATAGGCCGGCAGGCCGATCGCGACGAGATCGGGCTCGCCGATGATGTCGTAGCGGCCGTCGAGCACGATGCTGACGGCGACATGGCCAACATAGGCAAGCTTCTTGCGCTCGCCGATACCCATCTCATCAAAATCACCGATCAGCGACCCATCCTTGTAGATGCGGCCATGCGGCGCCTCGTCGATCACCTCGGCCGGCCCCGGCGCGAGCCGCAGCACGTCGCCGTTGCGCACACGCGGCACTATCGCGATACCGGATTGTTCGGCAAGCTCCTTGTGGGCCGTCAGATGCGTCGCCTCGCCATGCACGGGCACGACGATCTTCGGCCGTGTCCATTCGTACATCTTCTGCAGCTCGTTGCGGCGCGGATGGCCAGAGACATGCACCAGCGCCTCTGTATCGGTGATGATGTGAACGCCCTGCTCCACGAGGCCGTTCTTGATATCCTGGATCGCCTTCTCGTTACCGGGGATGGCACGCGAGGAGAAGACGACGATATCGCCGGCGGTGAACGCCACATTGCGCATCTCGTCACGGGAAAGCTTGGCAAGGGCAGCACGCGGCTCGCCCTGGCTGCCGGTGAGGATGACCACGACCTTATCGCGCGGAATGAAACCGTAATCCTCCTCGGAGATGAACGGCTTTATGCCCTCCATCAGTCCGATGTCCTGAGCGACATCGCACACGCGCTTCAGCGAGCTTCCCAGCAGCAGCACTTCGCGGCCCGCAGCTTCTGCGGCTTCGGCGACAGTGCGGATACGGCCGACATTCGAGGAGAAGGTGGTGATGGCCACGCGTCCCTCGGCATCTTCGATGATCTTGCGCAGGCTCTCCGAGACATCCTTCTCCGAGGGCGAAACGCCATCGCGCAACGCATTGGTGGAGTCGCAGAGCAGTGCCAGCACGCCTTCATCGCCAAGCTGGCGGAAACGCGTCTCGTCGGTCAGCGGTCCAAGCGACGGCTCGTGATCGATCTTCCAGTCGCCGGTGTGGATGACATTGCCGAGCGGCGTGCGGATCATCAGCGACATGGGTTCGGGGATGGAGTGATTGACGGCAACACCTTCGATGCTGAAGGGACCGACATTGATCGTATCGCCCGCCTTGAAAATCGTCACCGGCACTTCGCCGATCGCATCCTTCTCGAAATTGCGCTTGGCCTCCAGCAGGCCGGCGGTGAAGGGCGAGGCGTAGACTGGAACATTCAGGCCCGGCCAGAGGTCGGCGAGCGCGCCGTAGTGATCCTCATGGGCGTGGGTGATGATGATCGCCTTGAGGTTCTTGCGCTCATTGGCGAGGAAGCGGATATCCGGTAGCACGAGATCGACACCCGGTAGATCCGGCCCCGGAAAGGTAACGCCGCAATCCACCATGATCCACTGGCGATGATCCGCCGGACCGTAGCCGTACAGCGCGAGATTCATGCCGATCTCGCCGACGCCGCCCAGGGGCAGGAATACCAGTTCGTCCTGTTTCGCCATAATGTCTATTTTTTCCACTATCCAAAGAATACATCGCCGGCCGCAATCGGCATCATCCTGCCTGTGCCGGTATCGAGCATCAACAGGCCATTATCATCTATCCCGGCGAAATATCCGGAAATCGACCGGTCGGGCAGATTCACGGTTATCTTTTCGCCAATACCACAGGCGACCGCACGCCATCGCGCCGTGACCTCGGCAATACCCTGTCCTTCGTTCCAGATATCCAGCACTTCGGCCATCGAGGCGAAGAGGTGGGCGAAGAGCTCTTCGGGTGAGGCCGCACTTCCCTGATCGCGCAGGCAGGTGACGGGATAGATAGGATTGTCGGGCATGATCGACACATTGATGCCGATGCCGATCACGACAGCGTGGCGGCCATCCGCCAGCCGTTCACCTTCCACGAGGATGCCGCAGGTCTTCTTGCGACCGATCAGGATATCGTTCGGCCACTTCACCTCCAGCGGCTCGGCGCCGGGCGGCAGCACACTGCGGACCGCCTGATGCACGGCGACCGCGATTGCCAGCGGCAGGGAGGCAAGGCGCTCCATCGGCGCCGGATCGATGAGGAGCAGTGAGGCGTAGAGATTGCCGCGCTCGGAAACCCAGGGACGGCCCCGGCGGCCCCGGCCGCCGGTCTGTCGTTCAGCGGTCACCCAGAGCAGGCCGCTGTCCCCTGCCCGAGCCCGGGCAAGGCATTCCGTGTTGGTCGACGACGTATCCGACAAGGCCTCGTGCCTGATATCGCCGAGCGATATCCGGCGCCGCTTGTCGAAAGACATCAGAACAGCGTTGCCGCGGCGAGTTCGGCTGCGCCGCCGATCGGGCCGCCGATGAGAACATAGGCGGCGACGAAGAGACCGGAGAGACCGAAGACGAGACGCAGCGAACCGGAGACACGAGCGAATTCGCCGATCGCCTCATCGAACCACATCAGCTTAATGACGCGCAGATAGTAGTAGGCGCCGACGACCGAAGCCAGAACACCGATGACGGCAAGCGCATAGAGCTTTGCCTCGATGGCGGCGACGAAGACGAAGTACTTCGCGAAGAAGCCTGCGAGCGGCGGGATACCGGCAAGCGAGAACATCAGCGCGGTCAGCACGACAGCCATGAAGGGGTTCGTCGTCGACAGGCCGGCGAGATCGCTGACGTTTTCGACAACCGTGCCGTCCTTGCGGCGCATCGACATGATGATCGCGAAGGAGCCGAGCGTCATGACCATGTAGATCGCCATGTAGAGCATGACGCCGGTGACGCCCGTCTGGTTGCCGGCCGCAAGGCCGACCAGCGCGTAACCCATATGGCCGATCGACGAATAGGCCATCAGTCGCTTGATGTTCTTCTGGCCGATCGCCGCAAACGAGCCGAGCAGCATGGAGGCGATCGAGATGAAGACGATGACCTGCTGCCAGTCCGTCAATACCGGCTGGAACGCGCTGATGACGATGCGTGTCATCATCGCCATGGCGGCAACCTTCGGTGCGCTTGCCAGGAAGGCGGTGACCGGGGTCGGCGCGCCTTCATAGACGTCCGGCGTCCACATGTGGAAGGGAACGGCCGAGATCTTGAAGGCGATGCCAGCGAGGATGAAGACGAGGCCGAAGATCAGACCGAGCGAATGCGCACCTTCGACCGTCAGCGCCTTAGCAATATCGGCGAAGTGCGTGTGGCCGGTGAAGCCATAGACCAGCGACATGCCGTAGAGCAGCATGCCCGACGACAGGGCGCCGAGCACGAAATACTTCAGGCCGGCTTCCGTCGACTTCAGGCTGTCGCGGTTGATCGCAGCGATGACGTAGATCGCCAGCGACTGCAGCTCGAGGCCGAGATAGAGCGCGATCAGGTCGTTTGCCGAGATCATCAGCATGATACCGAGCGTGCACAGTACCAAGAGAACCGGGAACTCGAACTTGTCGAGCTGGTTTTCCTTCGCCAGGCCCAGCGACATGAAGAGCGCGACAAACGAGCCGATCAGCGCCAGCACCTTCATGAAGCGGGCGAAGCCGTCCGCGAGGTAGACCCCGCCATAGGCGAGGCCGTCGCCGGGAACGAAGATCAGCCAGAGACCGGAGATGGCGATCACGATCATCGCCAGCGTGCTGACGAGCGGACCGGACCGCTCGCCCGCGAAGACGCCGATCATGAGCAGGACGAGGGCACCGATCGCGAGGATGATTTCCGGCGCGGACAGGTACAGGCTCAGGGAGATTGTTTCAGCAGTCATGTCCTAAAGTCCCGTCATTTCATCGACAGCGCAACATTCTGCGCTGCCTGCACTGCGGCCGAATAGCTGTTGATCAGATGGTCTACGGAAGCTGCGGTCGCATCGAAGACCGGAGCCGGATAGACGCCAAAGAAGATGGTGATCGCGATCATCGGGTAGAGGATGATCTGTTCACGCGGCGAAAGGTCGAGCAGGGCCTTCAGCTTCTCCTTCTCCAGCGCGCCGAAGATGACCCGGCGATAGAGCCAGAGCGCATAGGCGGCCGAGAGGATGACGCCGGTGGCAGCAAAAAGCGCAACCCAGGTATTGGCGCGGAAGACGCCGATCAGGGTCAGGAATTCGCCGATGAAGCCCGAAGTACCCGGCAGGCCGACGTTCGCCATGGTGAAGACCATGAAGGCGACGGCATATTTCGGCATGTTGTTGACGAGGCCGCCATAGGCGTTGATCTCGCGGGTGTGGGTGCGGTCATAGACGACGCCGACGCAGAGGAAGAGAGCGGCCGAAACGATACCATGCGACAGCATCTGGAAGATCGAACCCTGCAGACCCTGTGCATTGGCCGCGAAGACGCCCATCGTCACGTAGCCCATGTGGGCAACCGAAGAATAGGCGATCAGCTTCTTCATGTCGTCCTGCATCATCGCGACCAGCGAAGTGTAGATGATGGCGATGACGGACATGGCGAAGACGAGCGGCGCGAAATAGTCGGAGGCGACCGGGAACATGCCGATCGAGAAGCGGATAAGGCCGTAGCCGCCAAGCTTCAGGAGCACGCCTGCCAGGATGACGGAACCCGCGGTCGGGGCCTGCACGTGTGCGTCCGGAAGCCAGGTATGGACCGGCCACATCGGCATCTTCACCGCGAACGAGGCAAAGAAGGCCAGCCACAGCCAGGTCTGCATCGCTGGCGGGAACTGGTAGTTCAGAAGCTGGGCGATATCGGTCGTCCCGGCCTGCCAGTACATGGCCATGATGGCGAGCAGCATCAGCACCGAGCCGAGCAGCGTATAGAGGAAGAACTTGTAGCTCGCATAAACGCGGCTCGCACCACCCCAGACACCGATGATGAGGAACATCGGAATGAGGCCGCCTTCGAAGAAGACGTAGAAGAGAACGATATCGAGCGAAACGAAGACACCGACCATCATCACTTCGAGGATGAGGAAGGCAATCATATATTCCTTCACACGCTTCTCGATCGAGAGCCAGCTTGCGAGCACGCAGAAAGGCATCAGGAAGGTCGTGAGGATGATGAACAGCATGGAGATGCCGTCGACGCCGACATGATAGCCGATGCCGGTACCGAGCCAGCTATGCTGCTGGATCATCTGGAAGCCCGGATTGGCGTTGTCGAAGCCGATCCAGATGAAGAGCGACAGGATGAAGGTGAAGACCGTGGTGATCAGCGAGATCCACAGCACGTTCTTGCGGCCATTCTCGGTTTCGCCGTTCATCAGCAACAGGAGCACCACGCCGACGAGCGGCAGGAAGGTGACCGTTGAAAGAATAGGCCAATCGGTCATCAGAAGGAACTCCCGAGCATCATCCAGGTAACGAGCGCCGCAACGCCGATCAGCATCGCGAAGGCATAGTGATAGAGGTAGCCGGTCTGCAGACGCACGACGCGGTCGGTCACGTTGACCACGCGGGCAGCGACGCCGTTCGGACCGTAGGTATCGATGACGCCGACGTCACCCTTCTTCCACAGGAAGTTACCAAGCGCCTTGGCCGTGCGGACGAAGAGGAAGTCGTAGAGTTCGTCGAAGTACCACTTGTTGAGCAGGAACTGGTACAGAACACGGTGCTGCTGAGCGAGCTTGCGCGGCGTCGAGGGCGACCGGATGTACATGTACCAGGCGGTCACGAAGCCGAGCAGCATGGCGATGAAGGGGCTGAGGCCGACCCAGGCCGGAACATGATGGAATTCTTCCACCAGTTCGTTCTCGGCGCCGGTGAAGAGAGCGCCCTTCCAGAATTCGGCATATTCTTCGCCGTAGAAGCGGCCTTCGAAGAGCACGCCGGCAAAAACTGCACCGATGGCGAGGAGGTAGAGCGGCACCAACATGACCTGCGGCGACTCGTGGACATGATGCATGACCTCATGCGAAGCGCGCGGCTTGCCGTAGAAGGTCATGAAGATCAGGCGCCAGGAATAGAAGCTCGTGAAGAGAGCGGCAATGACCAGCAGTGTGAAGGCGAAGCCCGCAACCGGCGAATGCGACGCATAGGCAGCCTCGATGATGACGTCCTTCGAGAAGAAGCCTGCAAAGCCGACCGGAGTGAAGGGAATGCCGACACCGGTGATCGCCAGCGTGCCGATGATCATCATCCAGAACGTCGCCTTGATGTGCGGACGCAGGCCGCCCATGTAGCGCATGTCCTGCTCGCCATCGACGGCGTGAATGACCGAACCGGCGCAGAGGAAGAGCAGGGCCTTGAAGAAGGCGTGCGTGAAGAGGTGGAAGATTGCCGCGCCATAGGCACCGACACCGAGAGCGACGAACATGTAGCCGAGCTGCGAGCAGGTCGAATAAGCGATGACGCGCTTGATGTCGTTCTGCACGAGACCGACGGTCGCGGCGAAGAAGGCGGTGATCGCACCGATGATCGTAACGACCACGAGCGCATCCGGCGAGTGTTCGAAGATCGGTGACATGCGGGCGACGAGGAAGACGCCGGCGGTCACCATGGTTGCGGCATGGATGAGCGCCGAAACCGGCGTCGGGCCTTCCATGGCGTCCGGCAGCCAGGTGTGCAGCAGGAACTGTGCCGACTTACCCATCGCGCCCATGAAGAGCAGCAGGCAGGCGCCGGTCAGCGCATGCGCCTTGTCGAGATGCATACCGAAGAGGTTCAGGACCACTTCGCCGGCTTCACCGCCGCCTTCCGCCGGAGCGAAGGTCGAAGCATTGGCGAAGATCGTGTCGAGGTTGATCGAGCCGAACAGCACGAAGACGGTGGCGATACCGAGCACAAAACCGAAGTCGCCGACGCGGTTGACGATGAAGGCCTTTATTGCAGCCGCCGATGCCGAGGGCTTCTTGTACCAGAAGCCGATCAGCAGATACGAGGCCAGACCGACGCCTTCCCAGCCGAAGAACATCTGGGCGAGGTTGTCGGAGGTCACCAGCATGAGCATGGCGAAGGTGAAGAGCGAGAGATAGGCGAAGAAGCGCGGGCGGTGCGGATCGGTATGCATGTAACCGATCGAGTAGATGTGCACCAAAGTCGAGACCGTGTTGACGACGATCAGCATGACCGAGGTCAGCGTATCGACACGCAGCGACCAGGACACGTCGATCCCGCCGGACTGGATCCAGCGCAGAACCTCGACCTTGATAGCACCCTCGGGATGGCCGAGCGCAACCGTAAAGAAGACGACCCAGGAGAGAACGGCGGCGATGATCATCAGGCCGCTGGTGACATATTCCGACGCCTTGGCACCGATCGCGCGGCCGAAGAGGCCGGCGATGATCGCGCCGATCAGGGGAAGGAAGACGATAGCCTTATAGAGGAACATGAGCCGCTCAGCCCTTCATCATATTGACGTCTTCGACCGCGATCGAACCGCGGTTGCGGTAGAAGACAACGAGAATTGCAAGACCGATCGCCGCTTCGGCAGCAGCGACGGTCAGAATGAACAGTGCGAACACCTGGCCGACGATGTCGTTCAGGAACGACGAGAAGGCGACCATGTTGATGTTCACCGACAGCAGGATCAATTCGACCGACATCAGGATGACGATGACGTTCTTCCGGTTCAGGAAGATGCCGAAGATGCCGATCGTGAAGAGGATGGCGCTGACCGTGAGATAGTGGGAGAGTCCGATGACCATGTTCTTTGTTCCTTGACCTCTCGGTTCAGTTCACGCCCTGCCCCGGCTTGACCTTGACCACCTCGACGGCGGTCGCGGGCGTGCGGGCAACCTGACGGGAAATATTCTGCCGCTTGATGTTGGTGCGATGCTTCAGCGTCAGCACGATCGCGCCGATCATGGCGACCAGCAGGACCAGACCGGCGATCTGGAAGAAGTAGACGTAGTTCGTATAGAGCACGTCGCCGAGCGCGGCCGTATTGGTGCGTTCTGTGAGAGCCGGGATCGGCATGGCGACCGTCTTCGCGATCTCCGGCGAGATCACGCTGCCGCCGGCGACGACGATGAGCTCAGCCGCGAGGATGAGGCCGATCAGCGCGCCGATCGGCGCATGTTCGAGAACACCGGCGCGAAGCTCAGTAAAGTCGATGTCGAGCATCATCACCACGAAGAGGAAGAGAACCGCAACCGCGCCGACATAGACGACGAGCAGGATCATCGCCAGGAATTCGGCACCCAGCAGCAGGAAGAGACCGGCTGCATTGAAGAACACCAGGATCAGGAACAGAACCGAGTGAACCGGGTTCTTCGCCCAGATGACCATGAACGCCGACGCTATCGCGACAAAGGCGAAAAGATAGAAAAATAGAGCCTGCAGACCCATGTTGGTGCCTTTTTCATCTTCCCCCGGGCAGCCGGGAGTTTCCCTGCCCGATAGGACCTCGCACAGCTTTCGCCGGCAAAGCCCCGGTGCATGTTGACCGCGGCAGGCAAGAGCGCCCTCTCCGCGGCATTTCAAATCTCAATCAGCGGTACGGCGCGTCGATCGCAATGTTGCGGGCGATTTCACGCTCCCACCGGTCGCCGTTTTCGAGCAGCCGCTGCTTGTCGAAGTAGAGCTCTTCACGGGTTTCGGTGGCGAATTCGAAATTCGGGCCTTCGACGATCGCATCGACCGGGCATGCCTCCTGGCAGAAGCCGCAATAGATGCATTTCACCATATCGATATCGTAACGCACCGTGCGGCGCGTACCGTCATTGCGGCGCGGGCCGGCCTCGATGGTGATCGCCTGAGCGGGACAGATCGCTTCGCACAGCTTGCAGGCGATGCAGCGTTCTTCACCGTTCGGATAACGGCGCAGCGCATGTTCGCCGCGGAAGCGCGGACTGACCGGACCCTTTTCGAAGGGGTAGTTGATCGTCGCCTTCTGCTTGAAGAAGTAGCGCATCGACAGAAAGAACGCGCCGACGAATTCCTTGAGGAAAAGCGAGTTGATGGAGGCGGACAGGCTTCCCATCTTATTCTCCAATTTTGCCGGAAACGAGGTTGGACATCAGCCGGCCCATCCCGTCAGTTTCAGCACGAATGCAACGATGACGACCATGGCGAGCGACAGTGGAAGGAAGACTTTCCAGCCGAGACGCATGAGCTGGTCGTAGCGGTAACGCGGCACGAAAGCCTTGACCATGGCGAACATGAAGAACACCAGGCAAGCCTTCAGCATGAACCATATGATCCCGGGCACCCAGTTGATGAGCCAGAAATCGACCGGCGGCAGCCAGCCACCGAGGAAGAGGATAGTGGTCAGCGAGCACATCAGGACGACGGCCGCATATTCGCCGAGCATGAACATCATGTAAGGAGCAGAGCCGTATTCGACCATGAAGCCGGCGACGAGTTCCGATTCGGCTTCGGGAAGGTCGAAGGGCGGGCGGTTCGTCTCGGCGAGCGCCGAGATGAAGAAGACGATGAACATCGGGAACAGCGACAGCCAATGCCAGTCGAGGAACGATGCTGGCAGGCCGAGCATGGTGCCAAGGCCCGTATGCTGCGCATTGACGATATCGGTCAGGTTCAGCGAACCGACGCAGAGAAGTACCGTGACGATGACGAAGCCGATCGAAACCTCATAGGACACCATCTGCGCTGCCGAGCGCAGCGCGCCGAGAAACGGATACTTCGAGTTCGAAGCCCAGCCGCCCATGATGATGCCGTAGACCTCGAGCGACGAGATCGCGAAGATATACAGAATGCCGACATTGATGTTGGCAATCACCCAGCCGTCTGCGAGCGGCACGACCGCCCAGGTAGACAGCGCCAGAAGCACGGTGACCAGCGGAGCGAGCAGGAAGACCGCCTTGTTGGCGCCGGCTGGAATGATCGGCTCCTTGAAGACGAACTTCAGAAGGTCGGCGAAGGACTGGAACAGGCCGAAGGGGCCGACGACGTTCGGGCCGCGGCGAAGCTGGACGGCAGCCCAGATCTTGCGGTCGGCAAGAAGGACGTAAGCGATGAAGACCAGCAGGCAGACGAGCAGCAGCAGCGACTGACCGATCATAATGATCGCCGGCCAGACATAGGTCGAGAAGAAAGAATCCATGAGTTCCTGCCCTTACTCTGCCGCGACTTTGAAATTGTTGCGGGCCAATGCTGAGCACTCGGCCATGACAGCCGAGGCGCGCGCTATCGGGTTCGTCAAATAGAAGTCTTTGACCGGCGACGCAAACCCGGATTTGTTCATCTTGCCGGCTTTTTTCGCCAGTGCGGCAATTTGGGCGCTGTTACCTTCGGCGATCTCGTCGACAGCCGCAAAATGCGGGAATGCCGCATAGAGCGTGCCCCGCAATTCGCCGAGCGAATCAAAGGGAAGTTTCTTGCCGAGCACGTCGGAAAGGGCGCGGATGATCGCCCAGTCCTCGCGGGCGTCGCCCGGTGCGAAGCCGGCGCGGCTGCCGATCTGGACGCGGCCTTCGGTGTTGACCCAGGTGCCGGACTTTTCCGTATAGGCGGCAGCCGGCAGGATGACGTCGGCACCATGTGCGCCGTTATCGCCATGCGAACCGATGTAGACCGTGAACTTCGCGGTCTTGGCTGCGAGGTCGAACTCATCGGCACCGAGCAGGAAGAGCACGTCCATGGCCTTCAGCATCTCGGCAGCGTTGACGCCCTTGGCACCCGGCACGAAGCCGAGATCGAGGCCGCCGACGCGGGAGGCCGCAGTGTGCAGAACGGCAAAGCCGTTCCAGCCTTCAGCGATCGCGCCGACATTGACGGCGAGCTTGGCGGCTGTTGCGAGAACGCCTGCGCCATCGGTACGGGTCAGAGCACCCTGGCCGATGATGATCATCGGCTTGGACGCTTTGGAAAGAACCTCTGCGAAGGCGTGGCCGCCATCGAGAATGTCCTTCAACGTATCGGGACCCGCGCCGAGGTAATCATACTTGTAGCGCATCTCGCCGCCCTCGCCGATCACGCCGATCGGGAAGCCGCCGCGACGGTAACGCTTGCGGATGCGAGCGTTGAGGATTGCAGCCTCGAAGCGCGGGTTCGCGCCGATGATGAGCAGCGCGTCAGCCTGCTCGATGCCCGCAATGGTCGGGTTGAAGAGGTAGCTTGCGCGGCCGAGCGACGGATCAAGTGCCGCCCCATCCTGGCGACAGTCGAGGTTCTCGGAACCGAGCGACTTCACCAGTTCGGAGAGCGCATACATCTCTTCGACCGAAGCGAGGTCACCGGCGATCGCGCCGATCTTGTCGCCCGATGTCGCAGAAACGGCTGCCTTGATGGCGCCGAAGGCTTCGCCCCAGGTCGCCGGCTGCAGACGGCCGCCCTTGCGGACGTAGGGCCGGTCGAGACGCTGCGTCTTCAGGCCGTCCCAGACGTGGCGGGTCTTGTCCGAAATCCACTCTTCGTTCACGGCCTCGTTGACGCGCGGCAGAATGCGCATGACTTCGCGGCCACGCGTATCGACGCGGATCGCGGAGCCGACGGCGTCCATGACGTCGATCGATTCGGTCTTGTTCAGTTCCCAAGGGCGGGCCGTGAATGCGAAGGGCTTGGAGGTCAAAGCGCCGACCGGGCAGAGATCGACGACGTTGCCCTGCAGCTCCGAGGTCATGGCCTGCTCGAGATAGGTGGTGATTTCGGCGTCCTCGCCGCGGCCGATCAGACCGAGCTCGGAGATGCCGGCGACCTCGGTCGTGAAACGGACACAGCGCGTGCAGTGAATGCAGCGGTTCATGACCGTCTTGACGAGCGGTCCGATATACTTGTCTTCGACGGCGCGCTTGTCTTCCTGATAGCGCGACGTGTCGATGCCGAAGGCCATGGCCTGATCCTGCAGGTCGCATTCGCCACCCTGGTCGCAGATCGGGCAATCGAGCGGATGGTTGATCAGCAGGAATTCCATCACGCCTTCGCGGGCCTTCTTGACCATCGGCGTGTTGGTGAAGACTTCAGGCAATTCGCCGTTCGGGCCGCCGCGGATATCGCGCACGCCCATGGCGCAGGAAGCCTGAGGCTTCGGTGGGCCGCCCTTGACCTCGACGAGGCACATGCGGCAATTGCCGGCAACCGACAGACGCTCATGGAAGCAGAAGCGCGGAACTTCAGCACCGGCTTCTTCGCATGCCTGAAGCAGCGTGAAATGATCCGGAACTTCGATCTCGTTACCGTCAATCCTCAGTTTTGCCATCGTCACTCAGTCCTGTTTCCCATTCGCCGGGTACCGGCAAACAAACCTATTTTTGCAACATCCATATTGCCAAGGCGGTTATTTCATCCGTCCTGGCGCTGGTGTTGCCCAAATTTTCTTTCGCCGGTTCCGAGACCCGGAACCCGCCATCGGCTTTACGACCCGGAGCCCCTGCCCCGTCGGTCGATCCGCCATTCCTCCGGCCATCGCATTCGGCCGGAAATTTACTTCTTCCTGCGGCCCCGCGTCGCCAGCACCTTGGCCTGGCCGACCCAGTCGTCGCGCAGGATACGGCCGTCGACGCCGAGTTCGGCATCCAGGCTCGCAATGTCCTGATCGTTCCATGCCGCGATATCGGCGAAGGTACGGATGCCCTTTCCGTTCAGCACCTGCTCCAGCTTCGGACCGATGCCGGCAATCAGCTTGAGGTCGTCAGCCTTCCTGGACCTTGCGGTCGGCTTGGCCTTGGCAGCCGCCGCCGGCTTGGCACTCTTCTCGGCCGGGGCCTTGGTGGAAACCACGGTCAGCTTCGGCTTTGCCGTCTTGCGAACCGGCTCAGTCTTTTCAGCCGGCCGGCGGATATTCTCCGGACGGACATCCATCTCCGGCGCGTCTTCATCCGGCGGCGTTTCGTCGAGCGCTGCGGCTGCCATGTTTGCCGTTTCGAGCGCACCCTGCAGCGCGCCGAAGAAGGCGCCAGCCATCTGTGTGGTGAGGCCGAAACCGATCGCCGTTGCCGCGGCGAGTGCCGCCGCCGGATGGGCCATCAGTGGATGAATGGGCATGGCACGCGCATTTTCCAGCATACCAGCAGCAAGACGGCCGAAGTCAGCCGCAAAATCGGCGGCCCCTTCCCTCACCTTGCTGTCGGACGTGCTGGTCGTCATGTGCCTACTCCGCCGCCTCCAGAACCGCACCGTGATCGAGGGCATTGGCCGTGTACTGGTCGATGCGGGCTTCGATTTCCGGACGGAAGTTACGGATCAGACCCTGCACCGGCCATGCGGCGGCATCGCCGAGCGCACAAATGGTGTGGCCTTCGATCTGCTTGGTGACCTGGAACAGCATGTCGATTTCGCGTTTCTGCGCGTTGCCACGCGCCATACGCTCCATCACGCGCCACATCCAACCCGTGCCCTCGCGGCACGGCGTGCACTGGCCGCAGCTCTCATGCTTGAAGAAGGCCGAGATACGGGCAATCGCCTTGATGACATCTGTGGACTTGTCCATGACGATCGAGGCAGCCGTACCGAAGGAGGAGCCGACAGCGCGCAGGCCGTCGAAGTCCATCGGGCAGTCCATGATGTCCTTGGCCGGAACGATCGGGCACGATGCACCGCCCGGAATGACGGCAAGCAAGTTGTCCCAGCCGCCGCGGATACCGCCGGCATGCTTATCCACCAGCTCTCGGAAGGTGATACCCATTTCTTCTTCGACGGTGCACGGCTTGTTGACGTGGCCTGACAGCATGAACAGCTTGGTGCCGACATTGTTCGGACGGCCGATGGAGGAGAACCAGCCGGCGCCACGGCGCAGGATGGTCGGAGCAACGGCGATCGATTCGACGTTGTTGACCGTCGTCGGGCAGCCATAGAGACCCATGTTTGCCGGGAATGGCGGCTTCAGGCGCGGCTGGCCCTTCTTGCCTTCGAGGCTTTCGAGCAGCGCGGTTTCCTCGCCGCAGATATAAGCGCCGGCGCCGTGATGGACAAAAATGTCCATGTCCCAGCCGAGCTTGTTGTTCTTGCCGAGAAGGCCGGCATCGTAGCATTCGTCGATTGCAGCCTGCAGGGCTTCGCGTTCGCGGATATATTCGCCGCGCACGTAGATATAGGCAGCGTTCGCACCCATGGCGAAGCTCGCGATCACGCAGCCTTCGATCAGCGTATGCGGATCGTTGCGCATGATGTCGCGGTCCTTGCAGGTGCCGGGCTCCGATTCGTCGGCATTGACGACGAGGTAGTGGGGACGGCCGTCGCTCTGCTTCGGCATGAAGGACCACTTGAGACCGGTCGGGAAGCCTGCGCCACCACGACCGCGAAGGCCGGATGCCTTCATTTCGTCGATGATCCAGTCACGGCCCTTTTCGAGAATCTGCTTGGTGCCGTCCCAATGGCCGCGGCTCATCGCGCCCTTCAAGGACTTGTCCTTGAGGCCGTAGATGTTGGTAAAGATGCGGTCTTTATCTTGCAGCATGTCTCACACCTCTTACCGCGGCTTCTTGCCGAAGACCTTGATATATTCCGCTTCGCCGCCCTTGGCGAGCGCCTTGGCCTGCTTGACCCAGTCGTCGCGCTCGATGCGGCCGCGGAAATTCAGGAAGCTATCGACCCATTCGCGTTCGGCCTTCTTCCAGCCCGCGATCTGCGCGAAGGTGAAGATGCCGATTTCATGTAACGTCGCTTCGATCTTCGGACCGACGCCGGAGATCATCTTGAGATCATCGGGAGCAGCGGGCTTTTCGATGCCGGCCGGACGATTCTTGTCGGTCAGCGACGGCTTTGCGGTGGTTTCAGCAGCGGTCGCCTTCGGTGCCGGCTCGGAAGCGGCAGTGCCCGACAGCGGCTGAACTTCGGCAGCCTTCGCATTCTTGGCCGATGCCTTGGGCGAGGTTGCCGGCGTCTTCAGCGAGGCGTTGGTCTCGGCATCGGTGCTCTTCGGGCGAGCGGCCTCGGAGGGCGGAACCGGCGCGCCGTCGACAGTCGCCGCAGCCGGGGCTTTGCCAGCCCGGGTGCGGGTCACAGTAACGTCGTCGAGAAGCGTCGTCGGGCCGCCCTCGGGCGAGGACAGGTGACGGTCGATCTGCGGACCGACCTCGACGCTGGCCCCGTTGCCGGCAGCAAACGTATCAATAATCTCTTCCAAGCGTTCCGGCGTCAGGTCCTCATAAGTGTCCTTGCCGATCATCACCATCGGAGCGTTGACGCAGGCCCCGAGACATTCGACCTCTTCCCAGGACAAAGTGCCTTCGGCGTTGCGTTCGAACGGATGCTGGTGGATCTTGCTACGGCAGACGCCCATCAGCTTTTCCGAACCGCGCAGCATGCACGGCGTCGTGCCGCAGACCTGCACGTGAGCGCGGGTGCCGACCGGATGCAGCTGGAACTGGGTGTAGAAGGTCGCGACTTCGAGAACACGGATATAGGCCATGTCCAGCATGTCGGCGATCTTTTCGATCGCCGGGCGGGTGACCCAACCATCCTGCTCCTGCGCACGCATCAACAGCGGAATGACCGCGGACTGCTGACGGCCTGCGGGATATTTCTGAATCGTCTTTTCCGCCCAGACCGCGTTTTCATCGCTGAAAGCGAATGCGGCCGGCTGGAATTGATCTTCGGCTAATCGACGAACGGACATTCTTCCTCACGCCTTGTCAGTTTAGCGTTCCACACCGCGATGCAGTCAGAGACTGCATTTCACAGGCATAGGCCGACTGGTCTTTTTGCATAAATACCACAAACTTGCCGCCGTTCGGCACGGCGGCCTTGATCTCATAGCCCTTGGACAAAAGGTCGCCCATGGACGATTGCTCTGCCGGCGGCTGCGCTTCCTCGTGGCCCAGCGGCGTGCCGAGCTTTCCGGCTTCCTGCGCAAAGGCAGCGGAAGCCGAAAGAAGGAGTGCTGCTGCAAGCGACAGAGCCTGCATTACCGGTCCACCTCGCCGAACACGATGTCGAGCGAGCCGAGAACGGCCGCGACGTCGGCAAGCTGGTGACCACGGCACATGAAGTCCATCGCCTGCAGATGCGCATAACCCGGAGCACGGATCTTGCAGCGATAGGGCTTGTTGGTGCCGTCGGAAACGAGATAGACGCCGAACTCGCCCTTCGGTGCTTCGACGGCAGCGTAAACTTCGCCGGCGGGAACGTGATAGCCTTCGGTGTAGAGCTTGAAGTGGTGGATCAGCGCTTCCATCGAACGCTTCATCTCGCCACGCTTCGGCGGAACGACCTTGCCGTCGATCGAGGAAAACGGTCCCGTCTTGGCATCACCGAGCAGGCGGTTCACGCACTGCTTCATGATCTTCACGGATTCGCGCATCTCGATCATGCGGATCAGGTAACGATCGTAGTTGTCGCCGTTCTTGCCGACCGGAATGTCGAACTCAAGATCCGAATAGCATTCATAGGGCTGCGCGCGGCGCAGGTCCCAGGCCGCGCCCGAACCGCGCACCATGACGCCCGAGAAACCCCAGGCCCAGCAATCTTCCAGCGAGACGACGCCGATATCGACGTTACGCTGCTTGAAGATGCGGTTGCCGGTCAAAAGGTCGTCGATATCGTCCAGCTTGCCGGGGAATTCGTCGCACCATTTGCCGATATCCTGCACGAGCTGTTCTGGCAGGTCCTGGTGAACGCCGCCCGGACGGAAGTAAGCGGCATGCATGCGGGAGCCGCTGGCGCGCTCATAGAACACCATCAGCTTTTCGCGCTCTTCGAAGCCCCAGAGCGGCGGCGTCAGCGCACCGACGTCCATGGCCTGCGTCGTGACGTTCAGCAAATGCGACAGGATACGGCCGATTTCCGAATAGAGAACGCGGATGAGTTGGCCGCGAATCGGGATTTCCAGGCCGATCAATTTCTCGACGGCCAGCGCATAGGCATGCTCCTGGTTCATCGGCGCCACGTAGTCGAGGCGATCGAAATAAGGAACAGCCTGCAGGTAGGTCTTGGTTTCAATCAGCTTTTCGGTGCCGCGGTGCAGCAGGCCGATATGCGGATCGACGCGCTCCACGATTTCGCCATCAAGCTCCAGGACAAGACGCAGAACGCCGTGCGCTGCCGGATGCTGCGGCCCGAAATTGATGTTGAAGTTACGGACGTTATGTTCGGTCATGGCGATCAGCTCGTTTAGAGTGATTAGTGAATAGTGAGCAGTGATTAGTTTTCATCTCTCAGCTACTCATCAGCTTTCCTGCGCTGAACGCTTCGAATAAGCGCTCCGAGCATCTTTCCAGTTTCATCACATTGGCCAAGCACCCGATCCACCAGGGAAGCGTCCAAAAAACCGACCCTTCCAGCGATGATCAAATGCGTCTCCAGCTCTTTCAACGAGCCTTGCGCGATCTTGAGAAACTGAACGAACGAACCTCGATTCTCTCTTCCGTATCCTTCCGCAATGTTGGCGGCCACAGAAGCAGAAGAGCGCCTAATCTGGCTAGTCAGTCCATAAATCTCTTCCCGCGGGAAGGTCCTCGTCACCTCATAACAAACAACCGATAAATCGATCGCAAACTGCCAAACTTTCAAATCACGATAGGAAGTTATTCTCCCACTCGTCATCTGGATATCTGTCACTATTCACTACCGACTAGTCACTACTCACCGCTTCGCCTTCTCATCACCCGGCAGCACATATTCCGTGCCTTCCCAGGGCGACATAAAGTCAAAGTTTCGGAATTCCTGCTTCAGCTCGACAGGCTCGTAAACGACGCGCTTTGCCGCATCATCGTAACGAACCTCGACGAAACCGGTCGTCGGGAAATCCTTGCGCAGCGGATGGCCCTCGAAACCGTAGTCGGTCAGGATGCGGCGCAGGTCCGGATGGCCGGTGAAGAGCACGCCGTACATGTCCCAGGTCTCGCGTTCGAACCAGTCGGCGCCCGGATAGACGGCGCAGGCAGACGGAACCGGCGTATCTTCGTCGGTCGCCAGCTTCACGCGGATGCGCAGGTTCTTCTTCGGAGACAGAAGGTGATAGACGACGTCGAAGCGCAGTTCGCGCTGCGGCCAGTCGACGCCGCAAATATCCGTCAAGTTGACGAAGCCGCACTTGGCGTCGTCGCGCAGGAAAGTCAGCAGCGGGATCAGATTGTCGCCAGTCGTCGTCAGCGTCAGCTCGCCATATTTGAGCTGGGAGGCGGCAATCAGACTGCCGCGCGCTTCCGAAACGTAGGACGAAAGCTCAGTGAGGGCTTCGCTCATAATATCCTGTCCTTGCCCTTAGCGTTCGATCGTGCCGGTGCGGCGGATCTTCTTCTGCAGCAGAAGCACGCCGTAAAGCAGTGCTTCTGCTGTGGGGGGACAGCCCGGCACGTAGATATCGATCGGCACGACGCGGTCGCAACCACGAACGACCGAATAGGAATAGTGATAGTAGCCGCCACCGTTGGCGCAAGAGCCCATCGAGATGACATAGCGCGGCTCCGGCATCTGGTCGTAGACCTTGCGGAGAGCGGGCGCCATCTTGTTGGTCAGCGTGCCGGCGACGATCATGACGTCCGACTGGCGCGGCGAGGCGCGCGGGGCAAAACCGAAACGCTCGACATCGTAACGCGGCATGGACAACTGCATCATCTCGACGGCGCAGCAGGCAAGACCGAAGGTCATCCACATCAGCGAGCCGGTACGAGCCCAGTTGATCAGCTCATCCGTCGAGGTGACGAGAAAGCCCTTATCGGCGAGCTCGTTGTTGATCTCGCCGAAGAACGCGTCGTTGCTGCCGATCGGCTTGCCGGTCGAGGGATCGATGATCCCCTTCGGCTGCTGCGCTACGAGCGTCTGATTGCCAGCGGGGGCTACTCCCATTCCAGGGCTCCCTTCTTCCATTCATAGATAAAGCCGATGGTCAGCACGAGGAGGAAGACCATCATGGACCAGAAGCCGAACCACCCGATGGCACCGAAGGAAACGGCCCACGGGAAGAGGAAGGCGACTTCGAGGTCGAAGATGATGAAGAGAATCGACACGAGGTAGAAGCGGATGTCGAACTTCATACGAGCGTCGTCGAATGCGTTGAAGCCGCATTCGTAAGCCGAAAGCTTTTCCGAATCGGGCGCCTTGAAGGCAACGGCAAACGGCGCAATTAGCAGCGCCAGGCCGATGACGAGCGCGATGCCGATGAAAATAGCGATCGGAATATAGGAACTGAGCAGTTCAGTCATCATGTTCATCCCTGCTTGCCGGCGGCGCCGAGCGGCGCAACTGGGCAAATGCCCGGCAAGCGAACGTGCGTTGCAACAAGCCGTGGTTAGCGCAGCCGGAGCCCCGGCGCAAGACTTTTACAGAAGCTATTCGAATAGCGTCCGACGGACATTATCAAGCAGATGCAGCGATGTCGCGACAAATCCCCAAAAGCTGCGGAAGGCCGCATGGCTGACCCTCGGAAACTGCATGGCTTCTTGGAGATAAGTGGCGCGAGTGACGGGGCTCGAACCCGCGACCTCCGGCGTGACAGGCCGGCACTCTAACCGACTGAGCTACACCCGCGCATTGGACCTTTCGGACCGTGAGGATAACATGAAACCGGACAGTCGGCGACGATTTGCCGCCTGCTTTGAAATGGCGCGAGTGACGGGGCTCGAACCCGCGACCTCCGGCGTGACAGGCCGGCACTCTAACCGACTGAGCTACACCCGCATTCTTTCAAGCAATCCGGTGCCTGAGCACCCTCTCCGAACGGGCTGGCCGTTGGGATGAGCGGCTAACTAAGGGGTTCGCCTTTTAGTGTCAAGCAGGTTTGGAGACAAAACCATGACAGTCCGGAAATTGTTTCGGAAAGCCTTCTTGATCCTCCCGGCAAATCGGCGATCTGCCGCGCCAGGTTTTCCACATGCAGCCTACCTGGGATGCGGCTGAGACGTTGGAAACATCCCCTCGCCGCGACGGAGATCACGACGCAGGCTCGAATCGCACGAACACTCTCGGAGCCTCAGCCGCCTTGAACCTTGCCTGCATATTGCTCCTCGCTGACCTGCTCCAGCCAATCTGCGACGCTGCCGTTCAGCGCTTCCTGGATGGCAATGTGGCTCATGGCCGTCTCGAGGCTTGCGCCGTGCCAGTGCTTCTCGCCTGGCGGGAACCACACGACATCTCCCGGGCGAATGTCCCTGATTTCCCCGCCCCATGTCTGAACGAGCCCTCTGCCTGACGTCACGATCAGTGTCTGCCCCAGGGGATGCGTATGCCAGGCTGTGCGCGCGCCGGGCTCGAAGGTCACGTGAGTGGCCCGCACGCGCGCCGGTTCCGGCGCTTCGACGAGGGGATCCAAGCGAACGGAACCGGTGAAATAATCGGCCTGGCCTTTCGTGGAGGGGCGCGAGCCTGCGGTCTTGATATCCATGATCTTTCCTGCTCTTCCGTTGTCTGCGGTTGAAGCCGTCGTGGACAAGGATATTTGATCGCAGCAGCCGATCCAAGCGGCATCGGCGATTGCCGCCCCAACCGGCACCTGTTACTGCGAGGCCTTTCATTACAAACGGAGGATTTCCATGAGACAGCATGCTTTCGGCCGCCTGCCCTTTACCGTCACAGATGTCGGCTTCGGCGCCTGGCAGATCGGCGGCTCCTGGGGCGATGTCAGCGAGGCGGACGGCCGCGCTGCGCTGAATGCCGCGCTCGATGCCGGCATGACCTTCGTCGACACTGCCGACGTCTATGGTGACGGCCGCTCCGAAAAGATCATTGCCGACGTGCTGAAGGCGCGTGGCGGCGAGCGCCCGATGGTCGCGACCAAGGCCGGCCGCCGTCTAAACCCGCACGTCGCCGATGGCTACAACAGGGCCAATCTGGAAGGTTTCATCGACCGCAGCCTGAAGAACCTGCAGGTGGACAGCCTCGACCTCGTACAGCTTCACTGCCCGCCGACGGAGGTGCTCTATCGCCCCGAAGTCTTCGCGGGACTGGACGAGCTGCAGAAGGCCGGCAAGATCAAGGGCTACGGCGTCAGCGTCGAGAAGGTCGAAGAAGCGCTGAAGGCGATCGAATATCCCGGCGTCGTCAGCATCCAGATCATCTACAACATCTTCCGCCAGCGTCCCGATCATCTGTTCTTCAGCGAAGCCCGCCGCAAGAACGTCGCGATCATCGCCCGCGTGCCGCTCGCAAGCGGCCTGCTCTCCGGCAAGATCACCCGCGACACCAAGTTCGCAAGCGACGACCACCGCAACTTCAACCGCAACGGCGAAGCCTTCGATGTTGGCGAGACCTTCTCGGGCGTGCCTTTCGAAGTCGGCCTGCAGGCAGTTGAGGAAGTGCGCAAGCTGGTGCCGGCGGGTGCGAGCATGGCCGCCTTTGCGCTGCGCTGGATCCTGATGGCAGAGGCCGTAACCGTCGTCATCCCCGGCGCACGCAATGGCGAGCAGGCCAAGGCCAATGCGGCCGCTGCCGATCTCGCGCCGCTCTCGGCTGACGTCATGGCAGCGACACGCGAAATCTACAAGCGGCTGATCGCCCCGCATGTACACCAGCGCTGGTAAGCCCTGACGGATCATTCAGGCCCGGCCGGCAAGTGCAGGTCGGGCTTTCATCCCCAGCAGAACCGGATCAGACCGTCACGACAATCTTGCCGAACTGCTCGTTCGATTCCAGGAAGCGGTGCGCCTCGACGATCTGCTCGAAGGGGAATGTCCTTGATATGACAGGCTTCAGCGTGCCGGACGCGAGCCCTTCGAAAATAAAGGTCTTTGCGGCCTGCAGCCGCGCCGGATCGCGGATAATCTCATGGACGAGATAACCACGGAGCATCAGGCTTTTGCCGAGCACGGCAGGCAAAGGAAGCGGTGTTGGCTGCGGGCTTAATCCACCGTATTCGATGAGAATGCCGCCCGGTGACATCGCCGCCGTCAGCGGTTCGAAGATAGGTCCGGCCACGGCGTCGAAGACGACACGAACGCCCCCTTGCCCGGTGATCTCCTTTAGTCGTGCTTCCAAGTCCTCCTCCTGCGATGCGATGACATGCGCGGCACCAGCCTCCTGCAATGCCTGGCGCTTCGAAGAAGTTCTCGTGATCGCAATCGGTATGGCGCCGATCCCGTTGGCGATCTGGATTGCAGCAAGACCTACGCTGCTCGATGCAGCGGTGATAGCCACGAATTGCCCTCTTGAAAGTCGGGCGATATCGATGAGAGCGCCGTAAGCAGTCAGATACGGCATCCAGACAGCGGCAGCCTCCTCCCAGGAAAGTGTCGGTGGATGCCTGACAATGAGCTCGGCGGGAAATGTGACAAGCTCACCATAAGCCGGCGAGCGCACCATCGAGATCGGCGGGATGATGCTGACGGAGTCGCCGGGCGCAAAGCCGTCGACGTCTTCCCCTACCGCCTCGATGATGCCTGCTGCCTCGAGGCCGAGGCCCGACGGCAGCGGCGCGGTTTCGATATAGGTGCGGGATCGTAGCAGAGCTTCTGCCCGGTTGATCCCAAGAGCCTTGACGCGGATCTGAACCTGCCCCGGCCCGGGGGCAGGAATATCAATATCCTCGATGCGGAGAACTTCGGGGCCGCCGAATTCGTGAAAGCGGATTATGCGTGCCATTTCCCATCAACTCCAAAACAATTGAACCGAATGAGCTATGACAATTGGATCATCGAAGATAAATTGGCCAAAAGGCAAGACAGAAGAAACTATGAGTTTTCAATATGGATCGTCTCACCAGCATGACCGTCTTCGTGAAGGCCGTGGATCTGGGCTCGTTTGCGGCAGCGGCAGCAGCACTCGGCCTATCCGGACCCATGGTCGGCAAGCACATCCGCTTTCTGGAGGAGCGATTGGGGGTCAGTCTTATCAGCCGGACGACGCGCCGCCAGAGCCTGACGGATTTCGGACGCGCCTATTATGAGCGCTGCCGGATGATCCTTGCCGAAACGGAGGCCGCGGATGCGCTCGCGATCGATCATCTTTCCGAACCATGCGGAAAGCTGCGGGTCACCATGCCCGTGCATTTTGGGCGGCATTGCGTGCTTCCGGTTCTGATCGAGCTTGCAAAGCGATATCCGAATCTCGAAATCGATCTTTCGCTCAGCGATCCCATTACCGATCTCGCCGATGACGGTTACGATCTCGCGATCCGTACCGGTGAACTGGCAGACAGGTCAGGCATTATCGCGCGACGTGTCGCGCGCCAGCGCATGGTGGTCTGCGCCTCGGCGAGCTATCTCGATGCGCATGGCAGACCGGAGCAGATCGAAGATATTGGCAGGCACAATGCGATCATCTACGCACGCTCTGCCCGCTTCAGCCCATGGCTCTTCCCGCGTGGAAACCAGTCTCCGGTGGAAGTTCGGCCGAACAGCCGATTGCGGCTCGATGATCTCGATGCGATCGCAGATGCGGCAACGGCCGGCATGGGACTTGCCTGGCTGCCCTACTGGCTCATCCGCGACCGCGTGCGGGCTGGAGCGCTCGAAGTGTTGCTGCCGGGTCAGCCGGAGTTTCTCTATGACTGCCATGCGCTGTGGCTGCAAACACCGCACCTGCCGCTCAGGATCCGTCTCGCCGTAGACGCATTGGCAGCCGCGCTGCCCAAATTCATGGCCTAGGTCCGTCGGGCCGTCAGCGTGACCGAGCAGAACGAAAGGCCGGGCAAGAGTCCGGCCTTTCCATTTCCCGGGACTGCGAACTCAGTTCGTGGCGGTCAGGTTGACCGGGAAGAACAGGGTTTCGCCCGAGGAGTCGCTCACACCATCATTGTCGGTCACGGCATAGGGCTTGCCCGATGCGTCGAAGGCGAAGCCTTCCAGCTTGTCGAGAACGTAGCCGTTGGTGGCCGACTTCAGGTCGCCGATGAAATCATGGGCTTCCGTCTTCTTGACGACGGGCAGTTCGCCGCCGAGCTTGCCCGGCTTCAGGTCGGAGATTGCGACCTTGTAGAGCTTCTTCAGCTTGGCCGCATCGCCGACGAGGTTGTCGCGCTCGATGATGTAGACGCTGTCGCCCTGGGCAGTGATTTCGGAGAGGCCGACCCAGCCGCTCTCGGTCTTGTCGAGCGGGTAGCGCACGCCGCCCCATTCCTTCTTCTTCGGATTGTAGGAAACGAGCTTCACGAAGCCCTTCTCATCGTCATTCCACTCGCGCTGAACAGCCATCCACAGCGTCGTGTCGTCGCCGGTGCCGACGATCGTCACACCTTCGAAACCATAGCGGATCTCGTTGGCGAGCAATTCCTTCGGCAGGGCGATCTCGGTCTTGAGGTCGCCCTTGGCGGTGACATTGTAAAGCGCATGCGGCACGAGACGCTCGGTATAGCCTTCCGAAGCCAGCCAGAAGGAACCGTCGGCAGCGACAGCGATGCCTTCGATATCGAGCTTCTGGGCCGGAGCGCCGTCACGCTTGACGACCAGCGCGTCGGTGATGACGGCCGGCTTCTTGGTGGCGTCGATCGCGTAGATCGTCGGCTGCGAGCCGAGGACGCTATCGCTGACGGCGTAGAGCATGCCCGGCTTGCCCGGAACGGCGGCGAGTCCCGAAAGGGCTGCAAAGCCGATCGGGTTGCCGTCCTTCTCGGCGGAGACGATCTGCGGATAGGCCTTCTCGCCTTCACTGCGTTCGTAGATCATGACGTGCGAACGCGTACCACCATCTTTGCCGAGGTCGAGTTCGTTGGCGGTGGCAAGCAGGTTACGCTGCGGAATGGCAATCGCGCCCTCCGGGGAAATGCCCGACGGCAGGATCTGCAGCAGTTCCGGATCAGCACCCGTATCCTTGTAAACGCCGACGACGGAAGCGCGCTCGGCGAGCAGGAAGAACAGGTTGTCATCGCCGAACTTGGCGACTTCCAGACCTTCCGGCTCGACACCCTTCGATGAGGACCGGCTTTCCGGATAATGGCCGAGAGCCGCCACGGCGCGCTCGAAAGAGCTGGCGGATTCGAAGAGAACCTTGCCGGTCTTGTCGAAGATGGTGAAGCCGCGCGAGCCGCCCTCATAATCGCCTTCGTTGGCGACGACGAGACGGTTGTCGTCCAGCCACTTCACGGCGTCCGGTTCGCGCTTGACGCCCTTCTTCTCGCCGGTGAACTTCAGGGCACCGTCACGCCTGGTGTCGATGCCCGAAAGGTCGACGCTACCAGCGGTAAAGTGCGTCTTCACCGTGCCGGTCGTGCCGTCGAGAATGATGATCTCGTTGTTTTCCTGCAGCGTCAGGGCGATTTCGTTCTGGCTGTTGAAGGCAACGAATTCCGGTTCCGGATCTTCAGGGGCAACGC